>Ga0209700_100822_pt1 | contig 62282 bp, 31 predicted proteins | sample SiratroredBW_FD_187528 | JGI IMG/M metagenome (GOLD analysis project Ga0209700, IMG submission 187528) | Root nodule microbial communities of legume samples collected from California, USA - Siratro red BW (SPAdes) (version 2) | ecosystem: Host-associated > Plants > Roots > Nodule | place: USA...
ATAACAAACAAAAAAAAAAAAAAACGATTAAAGAACCCTAACAATCACGTCCAACTAAATCAACAAAAACAATACTACTAATCTTTTATAATTAAGTAACGAAAACATATTCCTTCTATACTCCAATACATTACCAAAGTTACTGCTATATTTCCAAATGAAAATTTTTCTTCTCACTTTAATTTTGGTTTTCCAAAGTAAAACTCCTTTTGTGAAAAAAATAATAAATTAATAAAGAAAGATACTTGTAACATAATTAATCAGTTTAATTAAAAGAGAATTCGAAAAACAAGTTCATTAAAATATTAAATTGAAAACAAAATATAGTTATAACTAATATAGTTAAAATCTAAATTATTGGTGAAAAGAAAGTGTTTGAAATAAAATATAATTGAAAATCATTCAATTTAATTAACAAGTGCAGTAAATTTTTTTAATTTAAAATAAATTTAGAATTTATTCTGCTGTTTTATCATTTTGAGTAAAATTTAAATAATAAATAATATATACGATTTCAAAATATCACTATTAAAATTTTGATTTTAACTAAGTTAATGATAACAAATGATTGAAAAATTTAACTTTTTGAATTTAATTGACATTGAAGTGACACTTTTAATACTTTTTAAGCCAATCAAAAACCATCAAATTTGAATTACCAAATTTTCTCATTATATAATATTTCTCCTTTACATATTTTATGTAAATTTTAGTAAGAACGTGCTCATTGATGTATTTCTTCTTAAGTAAGTGTTATCAAGTTACAATAAATTATATTTGTTATGACTATTTACTTTTGTTACAATTTAAGACATTTTGAGGAATAAAGTTTTAAAAAAATTATCACTATTTAAATCTAAGTAAAAATACGTTTCTCATCTAATAACTTTTTACAAAATTTTTATATTTGATATTTTAAAATTAAATCAACGTCAAAATGATATATCTTTACTTTGGCGATAGAATTAATATAAGTAAGATGATGAGATGGAAAAAATTTGAAATAATTTTACATAATCATTAGCCAATTATATTGAAAATCCACTAGCTATAACATAAGGAGGTGAAATGCAAACAAAGTCGATATAAAAAATATTATATGCGTTTTAAGTTCATAATTTTGATAAAACTGCTTGGGAAAATGGAAGATGTGTAAAGAAGTTATTCACCATATTTTCTCACCTACCTAGGCATATAATTGGTACATTATTTATTGTAACTTTTGCACAAATAATTGAAGAACTTTTAAGTTAAGCATATAGATACTACTTATTATAAAAAAATGTCCCAATCACTATTTTGATAAAACACTATATTAATAAATATTTTTTCTAATCAATTAAAGTCTCAAATAATTATGATTTTATTTTGGCAAATTTTCCAAACTAGTGTAATTTTTTTTTTAAATTCCCAAAATGATGTATTTTTTATTTTATTTCGGGATATGGGTAAATTGTGCAGAGATTGCACGATATCATTGTGAATAAATCGTTCTATTATTGCACGATTTAAGTTAAAATATATGAGATCCTGAGAAGATAACACAATTTAGTTAAAAGAATGAAATTGTAGAATAAATGTCAGATTTTAATTAAGTAATTAATTGATTAATTGAAATTGTTAGGCTACTGAAGTTTAGGATAATTAATTCTTTCACCTTTTTTCTCCTATTTTTTTGTTATTGTATTGGGTTATGCATATAAAATTAAATTATAATTAATGCATATTGATAAAACCCTTTTGAAAATTTTGATGAAAATAAAAATGTAGACATTAAAATTAATTAATTGTCATTTAAGTAATTAAAATAAATGTGAAATTAATTTGAATGGAAAAATATGAATAAAAGTTACTTGTTTTAATTTGAATGGTTTATATATAGAAAAAATTTAAATTATTTGAATTGATTAGTTTTTAAAATTTATTTACATTTTTTTGCTTCTTAAAAGTACTAACTTAAACTATTTTTTTTTTCTTTTATAAAAATTCTGAAACTTATTTATATTTTTATACAAAATTGCAGTAATGGTTATTTTTATAAAAGAAAAAAAATCAGACTGAAAGTAGTTTTAAGAAGAAAATAAATTTAAATAAGTTTGGGAATGTTTATAAAAGAAAAGAAAAAAAATAGAAGTAGTTTGAGAATTTTTTTAAAATTACAACAATGGTTATTTTTATAAAAGAAAAAAAAGAGCATAAGTAGTTTTAAAAAAGAAAAAATATAAATAAGTTTTAGAATTTTTATAAAAGAAAAAAGAAAGTCCAAGTAAGTACTTTTAAGAAAGGAAAAAAATGTAAATAAATTTAAAAAACTAATCAATTTAAATAATTTAAAATTTCTCTATATATAAACCATTCAAATTAAAATGGGTAACTTTTATTCTATGACTATATTTTCATTTTCATCAAATTTTCCAAAAGGGTTTTATCAATATGAATTAATTCTAATTTAATTTTATATGCACAACCCAATACAACAACAAATATGAGAGGAAATGTGGAAGAATTAATTATCCTAAATTTTATATGTCTAACTATTTCAATTAATCAATTAATTACTTATCGTACATTTATTCCACAATTTCATTCCTTTAACTAAATTGTGTTATTTTTTCACTATTTCATGTATCTTAAATTAAATCGTGAAATAATAAAACAATTTATTCACAATGATATCGTGCAATCTCTACGCAATTTACCCATATCAGGAAATAAAATAAAAAATACATTTTAGGAATTTCAAAAAAAAATTACACAGTTTGAGAAATTTACCTTTTATTTTATTGCTTTTATCTATTATATTATGTCTACCTATCAAACTTGAAAAGATTAATAATAACACATTTTTTTTAAATTAATGACAAAAATATATATTACCCTTAATCATATCTTATATATCTTTCTTAATTCTTAATGAGATATATATTGTAATTTTTTTCTGAGACATCGATAGTTAAATTAATTTCGATATATGATTATGGTAATTGAAATGCTTGATTAATTTATGAAGTGATTGGAGCTAAATTTTGAAAATTTAAGAAAAGTGTGGAAGAGTATATGGGTGATGTGGATTCTGCCCTAACCCAAGTCACATTTTTTATTTCTATATTATTCTCTGGTTTAATAAATTGTTAATTAATGAGAGATGTTACTAACGATATATTGGGAGATTCTAACAATGTTAGGTTCTAGAACATTCTTCTTGTTAGTTATCTAATAGATTGAGGTCAATTTTGTCTGTTGTGAACTTGTGATACGTTTGCTGTGTCGTTAAAACTAATGAGTACGGATTTATGAGTTTATTTTGATAGTGGTTGAAATCTGAAAAACAAAAATTAAAATTCTTTGTAAATTGTTTTAAATTGTTAAATTCAATTAAAAATTCTGATATGTATTAATAAAATATTTAAAATTAAAATTATAATATATATTTCTTATATTAATATAGAGGAATTCAGTTTTTAAAATAAACTAATATCAATAATATATATTTTTTATTATCTTAAAAATGTTGTACTTATCACCAAACAAATATTCGGATAAATGGAGCGTTTTTATTATCTATTATTGAAAATTAAAAATTCAGTATTAAGATCTCTATCAGTTAAGTGAGGCGAAAAAAAGTATATAATAAACTGAATATGTTTTTGTTATTAGGCATTATTTAGGAATACTCAAAGCGCTTGCAAATATTAAAGAGAGTAGTCATCTACTCAAACTTGGACAAATCTTCTACAATTAAAGCTTCACTGGTATTCGCGAACTACAATTACAACTCATCCTCAGCTATAAATATAAAATATATACCAATATAACTAGTCCAAATTATAATGTTATTACCTTATGGTTTCAATTATATCTAAAAAGTTAAACTAATACTTTATGTGTATTTTAAAGTGGATTATAGAAATCAAAATTTTATCATTAAGGAACTGTTTAATTATATTTATAGTTCCTAATTTTAGATTTTTTGTTCTTCAAATTAAAAAAATACTTAGATCTTTCAAATTTAGTAAAATACAATTTTAATCCCTAACAAATTAAATTTTAGAATTAAATGAATATAAAACGGTGATATAACCTCATTGAGGAGTTTGGCAATAGAGTGAACACGAGTAAGATCATGGGATGAAAAAAAGTTTGGAATGGTTTTACATATTCATTGACTGATTAGATTGAGAAAATCCACTAAATGCCAAATTTGTTATATGCATTTTAAGTTCATAATATTTGATGGAATTGCATGGGGAAAGAGACACTACTTACTCTAATTGGATCTCTCTATATATATAGATTTGAAATGAAACCAACTTAGTCTCTTTGAAGGAAATACTAATACATTATTGCAATTTCATCCCAAAGTGAGCATGAAAAACTAAGTCTATTTGAAGAAAAGACTAATATGTTATTACAATCTTATCCTAATCAAAACTTGTGAAGATGGAAGGATGTTGTAGAGAAGTTATTAACCATATTTTTTTTCCTCCATCTACATATATAAGTGCCAAGCTTAATTACGTCCTATTATTAAGTTATATTTTTAAAAATTAAAAATTAAACTAATAATAAATTACAAATTATTTTATTATTAAACTATGATATCACAATTTTTTTTTTTAAACTAAACCAAAGTTTTCATTATTTCAAAAACTAAATTTACAACGCCTCACATATTTAATAACTAAACTAGTCATGTTCTCAAAAAATACTAGTCTTATTGAAACTAAAATTCTGATTTCAAATTCTTTATATTAAATGGAACGCGCAAACCAAACACTCCACATGTTATTTTCTTGTGATGTGACAGTGCGTATTAAGCAAATTATTTTTTTAAAAATGTGTTATTAAATATTTTAATTTAATTATACAAAATAAACATTGGTCTTATTCGTCGTTAAATGAGCTAAAATTAAATTTTAACATGTTTAAATTTAAATATAAATGGAAACCCGCAAATAAATACCGACACTTGTCATTTTTGTGTCATGTGACTCGAGTTACTTTTTAGATTAAACAAACCACAGTCTTCCTTCAGCTATTGCCAAGCTGATCAAAATGATTGGCTTAGAGTTTCTTTCTTCATGCAGAAAAAAAAATAAAATTATTGCATTCATTACTGTTCAACAAGATAAATAACTCTGGACCCTCTTATTTGAAAATAATATCTCACCCTTAAAAATTTACAGAGTTTTATTTGTTGACATTAAATATTAAATTTGAAGTGACTTATATATATATATATATATATATATATATATATATATATATATATATATATTTTTTTTCTTAAATAAAGTACTGGATCCTAGTACAATGTTTGGAGACGTTGTTTTCGTAATACCACATAAGTTGGGTAGTTTTGTTCAGATATCATTCACAATTATATGTCACATGCTTTTGTCTGCATTATTATATTGCACTATTTTTGTTATATTAATATAAATAATAATTTTTGTTTTACTTAAAATATAAGTGAAACAATTAATTTATTCAACAAAATTAACTTTTTTTAATGTGTTGTTTTTAAGGAATTAGAAAGTTACGTTGTAAAAAAGTGTGAAATTATATATATATATATATATGTTATGGTTAATAAATTTAGAAATAATAAAAATTGATTAAATAAAAAATATTTTGTTCTGTAGAAATGACTCTGGTATAAAAACAACATATCCAAACCACACATTCTCTGCAAAAGGTCAAGAATATGATACTGAGTTGCGAGAGAATTGAGATTGACTCTGTTTTCATCTCCACTGTTCTCTTCTACAAAGTGGTAGTTCCATTTTCTTAGTTTTCTCAGATTCCCCAATTCTCTCACAAATATATGCATTTCTTGCTGTGCTCTCTTTCCTTTTCTTTTCTTTCATTTCTTGTTTCGCTCATCCCAACAGAGTTTTCTTAGAACTACTTTACGTAGCTGGTAAAATCATCTTCGGGAAAACAGAGACTTGGTTTTATTTATTTTCCTCACTGCCATGAGTAGTAGTAGTAGTAGTAGCAAGAAAAGGTTCAATCCTATTCATCTTGAAGAGGCTGCAGTGGACTTGTTAAACCATGTGGTGAAGGTGAAGGAGAAGAAGGGCTGGATTTCACTCCTCTTTCCACTCATTTTCATCGCTTGGGCTATTCACAGATGGCTATTTTCTTTCTCCAATTGGTTTTCCCTTGCCCTTGCTCTATGGGCATCTATGCAAGTACGCAATTCTTCTCTCTCTCTTTTCATCCTTTTCAATCATTGCTTTCAATTTCCTAACGTTTTTTCCCTGTAGCAATGCGTCACCACCATTCCCTTTAAGTTGTTAAACCAAGTTTTTCAGACCTAATTTAGGATTAGATCAAGTACCGATGGTGGTTGAGTTTATTAGGAGTTAGTCACTCACAACTGTTCGAATTCCTCTCAAAAGAGTTATTCACGTTTAGTATTTCGCGTGTTATTATCTATCAGAAAAATACAAAAATTATACCAAATCAATGAATTAGCAAGAAGATTAGTAGATAGCAGCAGTTAACGTTACATGAAGCTATACTAAGCATAGCCATCTATTGGGTATTGGTTGGGCTTTGTTGAATTTGAAAAGTCGTTGAAGCAATTAGTTCTAGTGCTGTGGTTATCTGGAGAAAGAATATACCTTGCCACACAACAATGCCATGTTCTTCTTTGCTGTGAAGGTAACAATTACATAACTCCATTTATTCGCAGTATGGGAAGTATCAGCGCAAACTACTGGAGGAAGACTTGAATAAGAAATGGAATCGGATCCTACTCAACACCTCGGTACCTTCTTCATTCCAATTCTCCCTTTTACATTCTCAATGAGCTTCATGAAGCTTACTTAAACTTCCTGTACTTGTAGCCAGTGACACCATTGGAGCACTGCGACTGGTTGAATCTGCTATTGACGCAAATATGGTCCAACTATTTTAATCCCAAGTTCTCAAGAAGGTTATCAGCCATAGTTGAAGTAAAATTTCCTCACCTCCCAATTAATGCATTGATGTAATTTTACTTTTTTATTCAACATTTAAAATTTATAATAAGCTTTCCCACATTTAGATAGGACTGCATTTATTTTCTTCCATCCATTTCTAAACTTGATCACTTAGATGATTATATTCTGCTTCATTTTGATTTTTTGGCATATGAGTAAATTGCTTTATTATCCTTAAGATCTGTAATTCTGCCTATAGGAGTCTATTGCATTGGAATCTGCACCATAAGATCTGCAATTATGCTTACACAGTACTGTATTGGAGATCTGCAATGTTACTGTTGTATTGGAATTAATTTATTAACTTTTGTCGTTCTTTTGTGTCTCAGAAACGTTTGAAGCTCCGAAAACCAAGATTTATAGTAAGTAACAATCATTTTCATCTATGGGAGAGTTTCAACTCGGAAGATGTGTACTGGACTAAAATAATCCTTCCTTCAGGAAAAAGTTGAGGTGCAAGAGTTTTCACTTGGATCATGCCCTCCAAGTTTGGGTCTTCAAGGGATACGATGGTCAACCTCTGGTGATCAGGTTTTAGTTTGCATCAGATTTCAGATATCACTTCTATACAGCTTTTTTAGCATTTAACTAAATAGATTCCTGGAAATATGCTTTTTCTTGTTCTTATGATTTATTTCCTTGCAGCACCACCACTACTTTCACTCCAATCTTTGTTACTCTTGGTAGTCTTCTTGTTGAACTGCTTTTGTTGTGTGATCTCTAATATGCTTATTTGTATGTACAAGAAAAAGATTAAGTTATCGTAGTACTAGGACTTTGAGCCTAGATTTCATGTTTAACTTGGAACCTCCCTTCTGAATACACATCAAATTTCTAACTTGACACTATAAATCTTTAAAAATGCAGCGGAGCAAAAGGCCAACTAATTAACTCCATGTGAAATTCCTATTTTCTATTACACTTGCTATGTTGTTTCAAGTTCCAGTTTATGATTCCTGCTGTACTATGACTATAAATGTTGATGTGCGTCCACACGTGAGATTTCAATGCGGATTTCTGCTTGTATTTGATTTTGACAGCGAGTCCTGAAATTAAATTTTGATTGGGACACAAGCGAGATGAACATTTTGATGCTTGTTAAGCTTTCCGTTGGAACAGCCAGAATTGTGATTAACAATCTTCATATCAAGGGTGAGGTGTGTAAAAATAACTTCCTACTGCATTTATGCTTCTGTGACATGAAATGAAACAAAACGGTAGAAATTTAGGCAGCGGATGTGAAAATGAATCACGAGGTTAGAATTCGTCCCTTTTATTTTCGTAGTCTAATAATCAATACCTTTTTTTGGCAGCTTTTGGTGACTCCAATTCTAGATGGAAATGCACTTTTGTATTCATTTTCGTCCACACCTGAGGTGAGAATAGGAATTGCCTTTGGAAGCGGAGCAAGCCAATCAGCCACTGAGTTGCCTGGGGTTTCTCCATGGCTGGTGTGTTCCAGAGAATCTAATTTGTCAAAATTTAGTAAAAGCTTATTCTATCTTTCATTTCAATAGCTATGTGAAACAAGTGAATTCGGAAATGAAATCTCATGGTTTGTCTCACATGCTACGTTTCTTCTGAACATTCTGGGAGAAATGAAGTTTCTTTTTCTGACTCTCTATACAGGATAAACTTTTTACTGATACGTTGGTTAAAACCATGGTGGAACCTCGACGCCGTTGTTTCAGTTTGCCTGTAGTTGATTTGAGGAAAACTGCTGTTGGAGGCATTATATATGTGTCAGTAATTTCAGCAAACAAACTTTCTTGGAGTTCCTTCAAGAGTAGCCAATCTTTGAGGCAGCAGAATAGCACAATCAATGGATGTTCAGAAACAAACCTGGATGACAAGGACCTGCAGACATTTGTAGAGGTTGAGGTGGAGGAATTGACAAGGAGGACGGGTCTTAGTCATGGTTCAAATCCAACCTGGGATACAACATTTAATATGGTTTTACATGATAATACAGGAATTGTTCGCTTCAATCTTTACGAGCGTCCCTCTAGCGGTGTAAAGTGTGACCACCTAGCAAGTTGTGAAATCAAGGTACTGCACTGTCTTATATGTTCTCCCTTTTGAGGTAGCCATATATTAATTATATAGTTATTCATTACTAGCCTTTTCTTTAATCTCTGTGTTTACTGCTTATCATCTACAGTTCTAGGCTAACTTTTTTTGGTCTTTAAGATGAGGCATGTTGAAGATGATTCAACAATAATGTGGGCAATAGGACCTGATTCTAGTGCAATAGCAAAACATGCAAAGTTTTGTGGAGATGAAGTTGAAATGGTTGTCCCATTTGAGGGTACCAACTCAGCAGAGGTAAAATAATTATGACCCGTGTAATATTAGTTCCTTCTCTTCTGTCAAACTTTGCTCTATGATAGACTCAATTTGGTTATATTACATACATTTGCAGTGTTTGATTTCCATCTAGCCAGAGCTTACAAAGCCATTTTTCTTTCCTAATTAAAATATCTATGTGCTGCTTAAGTACCAAGAAAAATTAATCTGATTGCATGACTTAACTATTCTATATTTATTTATGTAGTCACATACAAAGGACATGATTAAACTCCTTGGTTATACAGACTCTAGTATCATTCCAATTACCATTTTATTATAAGCTCAACCTAATTAGGTTAGAAAGCTCATGAATTGTTTATATGTTACAATTATCATTAGTCCAGATCATTTAACATGCACGAAGGGACGTGGTTTCATATCGACAGTTTTTATGGAGTGAAACTTGCAGTGGCTTTAGCATTCTTTACATCTTATGTTGATTGGGTTTATTGTATCAAGTTCATTATTATCCGACTGTTTTCTTCATGAAAGAGCTACCATCAAAATGTCCTGACAACTACATTGTTGCACTTAAAATGAAAGTTGTTTTACATTTCTGAATCACAATGAAATTGTTAGTAAATGAAAATTTTATTCATGTTAACTCTTTAATCCATTTTTCAGTTAAAGGTGAAGATTGTAGTAAAGGAGTGGCAGTTTTCTGACGGTTCACATAGTTTGAACAACTTCCGTGCTAATTCTCAGCGATCACTTATTGGATCATCAACTCTTCTGTCAAAAACCGGAAGGAAACTTAAGATAACAATTGTAGAAGCAAAGGGTCTCGTTACAAAAGACAAATCTGGAAAAGTTAGCCCATACGTTAAATTGCAATATGGAAAGGTCAGTGACACTGGTTTTGTTTACTGGAGTCTGAATACTGATTGATTAAGTGAGATCTCTGACGCATAAAGATAACCTATGCAATGTATGTTCATAACAACACGATCTAATTCTGTTGTTGATTATCTTTTCAGGTTGGTAAGAGAACAAAGGTTGCTCCGTCTACTACTAGTACTACTACAAATCCTGTCTGGAATGAATCATTTGATTTTGATGAGAATGATGGCGATGAATACCTAAATGTAAAATGCTTCAGTGAAGAAATTTTTGGAGATGAAAATATTGGTACTGCCAATGTAAATTTGGAAGGACTGGGGGACGGGTCAATCAAGGATGAATGGATCCCTCTTGAAGGAGTGACTTCTGGTGAATTAAGACTTAAAATTGAAGTAGTTAGGGTGCAGGACCAGGAAGGATCAAGGGTAAGTTTCTTCAACAGGAAATTAGCAATTCTTTTGAACAAATTATAAAGCAAAAAGATGTACAAAGCTAATACTTGGTCTGTCTATTATCACTTCAGTTATTTATCCGTGCGGAATTTTCTCTGGCTTCGTTTTCTTTGCAAGCTCTAGCATGTACTAATCCTTTGATATACACAGGGTTCAGCCAATGGTTGGATAGAACTTGTTGTGATTGAAGCAAGAGACCTTATTGCTGCCGATCTTCGAGGGACAAGTGATCCTTATGTGAGGGTGAACTATGGTAGCTTGAAGCGGAGGACAAAGGTTAGAGTACTGATGATGGTTATGACCATAGTTTCTTGTGCATGAATTGAATACTGATGATGGTTATGGAACAATTATGATTATAAATTGCTAATCTTGTCTTTTGCATTTTCATTGGGCTGCCATTAATTGACGATTATATTTGTGGCAAAAGACTAATAATAAGGGCATAGAGATACCATCTCTATTTTTTTAAAATACTATTCGTATGTATTTTTGTTCTACCTTTCCATTCATTTGTTACGACAGTTATTCCTCTCACAAGTTCATTTTTCCGTTGCACTTGCATGTTCTTGATGTTTCACTCCTGCAAGGCTTGATTACTTTCTGCTTGTGGCACTATGTGGCAGGTTATACACAAAACTCTCAACCCTCGTTGGAACCAAACCTTAGAGTTCCTTGACGATGGAAGTCCCCTGACCCTGCATGTTAGGGACCACAATGCTTTACTACCCACATCAAGTATAGGGGAATGTGTTGTAGAATATCAAAGGTTGCCTCCAAACCAGATGTCTGACAAATGGATACCTCTCCAAGGGGTAAAAAGTGGCGAGATTCACATCCAAATTACAAGAAAAGTTCCAGAGATGCAAACAAGAAGTTCTCTAGACTCTCAACCATCTTCGTTAAGTAAATCACACCAAATTCCTACCCAGGTCAGTCCATCCTGCATGCCAGAAAACACGTATTTTTACATACATGCAATATTACTTTTTTCTGCTCTGAGAATGAAGTAATGGTTGCCTTGAAAGGGAATGCATATCTATTACAATTTCACAATCTAGCCCTTCTTTGGCCATATTCAGTAAGTAAAAACGTGTCTGTGGTCTTAAATCAGTTCTCCATGTACATGGATATCCCACACATTTGCTTCCAAGAATTTTAAGCTAGATTAAACTGTTGTTGGTTGATCTATATATTATTGCTTGGCTCACTCCTTTCACTGGCAATTGGAAATCAATGCCGCCAATGTATGAATAGTTTGCAGGTCTTAAGTTCAAATCTCGTTAGTCTAGTACACAAAAAAAATCTATGGAGAAAATTGAATTTCTATTAATCTTTTTTTGTATGTAATATGGTCATTCTCATTCTCATTTTACTCGGCTATTCTAACAAACTATTGAAATTGAACACTTTATCAGATGAGAGAGATGTTGAAAAAGTTTCGATCATTAATAGAGGATGGAAATCTTGAAGGACTGACAACAACTTTGAGCGAGTTAGAAAGTCTGGAAGATACAATGGAAGGGTACGTAGCACAGCTGGAGACAGAGCAAATGCTTCTTCTGAGCAAAATAAATGAACTGGGTCAGGAGATCCTCAATTCTTCTTCTTCCCTCTCTAGTAGTCCTTCTCAAAATGGAAATTAATCGATCTCATCAGCTTCATCTATCTAAGGTTATCATTAACAGTGGATTCTTTTATTATTATGTAAAATATTGCTTACGGGAATCATCGCCTACAAACTTCATACATATTTATCTAAGAATTCTTGTGTAGTTCCTCGCTACACAGCAACGGTTCACACGTGTAATTGATCAATAGTTTGCAATAAATTTATGTTTATGTTTCTCTGCAGTTTGTTAAATTATAAAACATAAATTGTGAATGCACAAGTTCTATCTATCTCTTGAAGTATATTTCACCCATGTTTTTTCTTATCCCCTTTTCCTTCCTTGTAAAGTTATGCAATGTTATGATATTACTTGACGTGTTGAATTTTAAAATTTAAAATATAAATAATTTTATTTAAAATGTATATAAATTTAAAATTATGATAAATATTAAATTTTAATTTATTGTAATAAAAATGTTAACACAGACGATACTACGTGTGTTATGCAAGTTATAATAATATTTATTAGTTGATGATGTAAAATATTTTATACCAAAGTACGTATGTATTAAACCTTGTTTTTATTTAATTTAGGGGTATATATTATAGAACATAGACAATGGGATATTAAAGGTATAAAATAAAATATCTTGAATGTGTTGTACTGTTTCAGTTCCCAGAGTCTGCGAATCCAAACACAACCTACAAGAATTGGTGCAGACTTGTAATCTGATCTTTCTCTGGCGGTCTTGCGTTTCATTTTTTCGATTGACAAAAAGGTGAAAATGAAAAGTGATTGTTGTTACTGAAAATGCGTTTGAACGTCACAAACGCTTTACTATCATCACTCCCACTTGCTATACCCTCTTCCCACGTTCTCTTCGCCTCTTCCAAATTCAAATTCACATTCCCTTTCGGAATTTGCATTCGCGTTCGCGCTCTCAATACCTTCTCCTCTGTCCAAACCACTCGCCACGACGACCACGACGATTTGTTCGATCCTATTCCCGCTCCCCGCCACGTTGACAAAGCCACCAACGCCATCGAGAGAATCGCCCTACGCTTGCGCAACTTAGGGTTAGCCTCCGCCGACCACGCCGACGACGACGATTTCCTGCGCCGCGAATGGCTTCGTCCCGACGAGGCGCTTTTGCCGTGGGACAAGCGAGAAGGGGAAGAGTACGAGGAGCACGAGGAACAGCAGAAGGAGAAGCTAAAGAAGAAGAGTGTTAATGCAGCGACACTGGCGGAGAAGACGCTGGAGGAGGACGAGCTGCGGCGGTTGCGAACGCTGGGAATGAGTCTTAAGGAGAAGGTCACTATCCCCAAAGCTGGCCTGACCCGAGCCGTGCTTGACAAGATTCATCGTCAGTGGAGCAACTGCGAGTTGGTGAGGCTCAAGTTTCACGAGCTTCTTGCTCAGAACATGAAGTTGGCTCATCAAATTGTCGAGGTTTGTTCCTTCACAATACAATCCCTATTTGTGTTAATATCTAATGGACGTGTGTTTGAGTGATGAACATTTGCGAAATTGATTTTAAATGGAATTGATTGCGAAATTGAGTTTGGTTAAAATTGGTTTTGAAGCGAGGTGATTTACATTTTGATATTTTATGTTAATAGCAAGAAGATTTTGGAAATAAAATTCTCAACATGAAACCAAACATATGAACATTTACTTAAAATTACTGTATTCGATATAATTTTGAATGTTTCAATGTGAATCAAAACACCTACGTAGGGTTGATGTTGGAAAGGATATTATCATGTTTTTTGTTGAGTGTTGAATAATTTGTGAACTGAATTGTTGTGGCCTTGTGCAGTGTAGAACTAGGGGGTTAGTTATATGGAGGTCGGGGAGTTATATGTGGGTATACCGAGGTAAAAATTACCAAGGGCCGATGCAACCAAATGAAAAGGACGGAGATGCTCAAATTCCTGTGGCGGCGGATGGTGATGCAGCGCTGTTGCTGGAAAAGAGTGAGGCAGTTTTCTTGAAGGAAGTGAACATGACGCCAGAAGAAGTGGAGTTTAACAGGATGCTTGATGGCTTTGGTCCTCGTTTTGTTGAATGGTGGGGCACCGGAATACTTCCAATTGATGCTGATTTGCTTCCCCCCACAGTTCCTGGTTACAAGACGCCTCTTAGGCTTCTTCCTGCTGGAATGCGTCCACGACTGACCAACGAGGAACTCACACATATGCGGAAACTTGCTAAATCTCTTCCTTGTCACTTTGCCTTGGGTAATGTTTGGCTTCTATGCTGTTTTGTTGAATTTGTGTTCCTTTCACTAATATGAATTTTGTGCTGATCTTTATGAAGGGAGAAATAGAAACCTTCAAGGTCTGGCATCTGCTATTCTCAGGCTTTGGGAGAAAAGTTTAGTTGCAAAGATTGGAGTCAAGCGTGGTATTGTGAATACAAACAATGAACTGATGGCTCAGGAGCTGAAGGTTTGTGCTTTGTAATTTCCTATTTGGTTGCTTGTGCAATTGAGAATGTGTAATGAAGAATATATATTGTGGACAAAGTACTGACTGTTGAGTTGAAAATGTGTAATATGGCTGTTGGGCCTGATAAAATAAAAAACTTAATGATTGAATTATTAGAATTAATGGTGCAGTTATACGTCGGAGGCCCCCTTAAGTCTTCAATACAATTATGGTTCATACCAAATCTTGTATTAGTTTTGGTTAATGGAGATATAATACCCAAGAGTTACCTGCAAAATTTATAATTTCTTTATGATCTTATCTTTGAGAATTAGTTGGTTTGCCTTTTCCGTCAAGTTTTTCAGCTAGCAAATAAGAAAAAGAAGTGTAATGAAAATAATTGATATACTTGAACTAATAATTTCCTCCAATTATTGTCAAAACATCTTTCACAAGGTATCGTTGAACTATTTTTATGTTATCATACAAATGAAGTATTATACTGAAGATGCTAATCTGTTTTTCTGCATTGAGTCTGTATTTTAAATGCTAAATTTTATTTACGTGATCAAATGGTGCATTCTTTTGTTGCTAACTCACGAGTCACCAACTAGTTTGTTTTTCTTTCATGGTGCAGAAATTAACAGGAGGTACTTTACTTCTGCGGAACAAATATTACATTGTAATATATCGTGGGAAGGACTTTGTTCCAACCAGTGTGGCTGCTGTTATTGCTGAAAGACAGGAAATGACAAAACATGTGAAGGATGTTGAGGAGAAGGTCCGGCACAAAGTTCATGACATAGCTCCCTCAAGGGAAGATGAATCAAAATCCCAAGCAGGATCATTGGCTGAGTTCTATGAGGCTCAGGCATGCTGGGGAAGGGATATATCTACTGAAGAACGTGAGAGGATGAGGCAAGAGGTTGCCAAAGTCAAGAATGCTAAGCTTGCCAAAAAAATTGAATGTAAACTAGCTGGTGTAAGTATCTACTTGTTTGTGAAGGTTATATGCTTGGGAAAATAATTGAGTTGTATTGAGAGTGTCGTGCTTGTTGGAATCAACCTGGAATAGTTTTCTTCCCACTTTCACTTTCAAGAGGCTTGTTCGAATATTGTGCAGATACCATTAGATTGTTGTTGGGTAATTATCAGTGGAACTGTTGGGGTGTAATATTTTTCTTTGGGTCTCCTTTCAGTGCAAGATCTTGACTTGTTGGAGTTATATACTGTAACCTACTTTTAGGTTCCAAAAATTTAGGATGTTGTGGTTTTGCCTTTTAGGGGTTAGGTGAAAGCTTTGAAATGGACCTTTCAATAGTTTGGAGCAGAAAAAAATATTTAACAGCCCTTGTGATTCAGTCTGCAAAGTTCAGCTTGACATCGAGGGCTTTCGAATCTTAGAAATGTGGTAACTTCATTGCGTGCATTAGTCTTTAGTAAAAGTGAGCATCTGATCCTTTAATGGAGCCATGACATGAGAAGTGGCACTAAAAAGGGCATAAATATTGGTTTGACTTAGGAGGTAGCCCCAGGTTGGAATTCTGGATTTGTGTCAATGTAAATCCTTCAAGTTTCGACTTACAATTTTACTTAGTACTGGGATACATGCTTGTGTGCTTGCAGTTTTATAAAGTTGAAGTTTAGTTTTAATTTTCTATATTAGTATTTAAAAACTCTAAATGCATGAACAGGTCCAAGCCAAAAGGCTTAAAGCCGAAAAGCTATTAGCGAAAATAGAAGCATCTTTGGTTCCAGTTGGTCCTGATTATGATAAGGAAACAATCACAGATGAAGAACGTGTTATGTTCCGTTCAGTTGGTTTAAGAATGAAGGCATACTTGCCACTTGGTGAGTAACATGTGGCTGTATAGAAGTTTCTTTATTGCAATGATGCACAGTATGAACAGCTGTTTATGCTAATCTGCAGGTATACGCGGTGTTTTTGATGGTGTCATTGAGAATATGCATTTGCACTGGAGGCATCGAGAACTTGTTAAATTAATAACAAAACAAAAGACCCTTGCTTTTGTTGAAGACACAGCTAGGTTACTGGAATATGAGAGTGGGGGAATACTAGTAGCTATAGATAAAGTTCCTAAAGGATTTTCTCTTATTTACTATCGTGGAAAGAATTATAGGCGACCTGTGACTCTAAGGCCTAGAAACCTTCTAACAAAGGCAAAGGCATTGCAGCGGTCAATAGCCATGCAACGGCATGAGGTTCCAATTTTTTTTTTTTCTAAATTACAAATCTATTTTTCTCATTTTGTATTTATGGTGTATCATTTGATCTTGTATAACTTGTGCAGGCTCTGAGTCAGCATGTTACTGAATTGGAGGGAAAAATCGAAAACATGAAAAAAGAACTTGTAAGTATTCACTTTTCATAATTTCATCAGTTGTATTTACCTAAAATGGATTAATTGGTTGCATGTAAAGTATTCACTTGTCATATTCTTTGTAATTTCATTTAATATGAAACAATAACACCTGCATATAATATTTTTCTTGTAATTGTAATTCGGTTTCTTATAAAAGATTTGCATACCAACTTTGGGATCTTATATGGAAAATGCCCAATATGCAGTGAGATTTTTATAATTAAATTTATTATCATATGAGAGAGGCTTAAGATGAGGAGGACTGACGAAAAGAAACTAAAATGCAAAAATGGTTTTTGATCATAGTGAAAGTTAATTATCTGCTGGTGGGGTTGTTCTGCAGAGTGAGGATGCATTCTCTGACGGAGATGACAATTGCGGTGATTTCAATGGCGAGGAATACAGTGATTACAATGACGAGTATTCTGAATTTTAGAACTTTTGAAAATGATGGGTTTCTTCTCTATGAAGACGGGTTGACATTTTGCAATGAAGTTAGTTCCTCCTGAGTGACTTCTTTCATTGCCTGCAGCCAGCTAGGTATATATAAACTTTGCTTTCGATCACTTGTAGGTTCATAATTATAATTTTTATATACTGATTTTGAAAAATGATCTGAAATTTTTTTGGTAAGGCTTTTTTTGGTTTTATAAAGTCAACATATTCTTTTCCTTTTAATTAACTGCATAGTAACTTGGGTTAATCAAGAAGCAGGTTTACAGACAGCAGTTTGAACGGATCGTCTCTCTGCATACAAGAATTGAAATCTGGAGTCCTATTCGTTCAAAGTTCTGGAATTTTGACATGCCTACAAAATCCATCGCCAATTCTATGCCAGTTGAACTCTCTTGAGACATGGATAACCAATATTGTTTTCCTGTATTTGTTGTTCTGAGCCAATGCCTTTCCGATGCTCATTAATTCTTCTTAGTACTAGGTATACCTCAAATCAAATATAGCTAGATAAGCTTATATATTTGTAAATTATTCGGTTGTTCAGCTTATTTAATACATGCTTGTTTAACCAAATAAATAAAGGTAAACATATTGTCAGGCTTGCCTGTTTAAATGAAGCTTACAGTTGACATTGCTAACTCACGAATAGGGTGTTATATATAATTTTTATTTAGGCAACGTTGACATGTGTTTCTGTATATTAGTTAAGAAACTGAAAATAAAGGGGTAAAGTAAAATTACTATGACTAGTTTTTACTGTGATTAAACTATTTAAACTTCAAGCAATTCATAACATAGCTCAAAATTTTTCAACGTCTAATCAAAATTAAGATATCAAACTATGAAAATGTATACATTCAACAATTATTATCAAATAACATCCTTGCAAAAACTCAATGCAGTTGATCATATCATATTTACATTAAAATAATCTATTTTAAGGTATTATTGAATAACTTAACTAGCTAAACTTGTGTACGCAGAAAGTCCTAAACAACAATCTGAACATACCTCATCTTGAATAAACATAGACACATTATGGCTGTGTAAACCCCACATGCAATGGTTGTGTAAACCTCACGAGCATTCAATTCTCCCAAACATACAAAATTTCTCAAAACCAACTCAAAAAAACTTAGTCTATTCTCTACCAAAATTGGTATGACAGGTTTTGATCTTCAAAATAATAAATAGATTGGTCAAAATTTTAGAGAAAAATCAAATAAAGAAAATATTTTTTTTTAAAAAATGATAATTCTTGAAATAAAGTTTAAATAATTACCTTTTAGTATTTATAAATTTTACATTTTAATAATAAAATATTATACTTCGTCTCAATTATATTTTTTTTTACTCTTAAACACTTTTATAATTCCTTAGAATAAATTGTATTAGACTGAGTTCAACTATTAATTATATTACACTAAGTTAACTCTAAAGACAAGAATAGTAAAAAAAATTATTACAGTGAGTTTCACTGTTAATACTCATTACCACCAACTTTTTCAACTACAGTAAACTCTAGAGACAAGAATAGCAAAATAATTTTAAACGACATACTTTTCATTATAATAAAAATTACGATGAAAAGATTTGACAAAAACATATATAATTAATTATATTGTAATAATAATAAAGTATTTACCACATAATAAATTATATTATAAAATGTTGGTAATATTTTATTATTATATATGATTATATAATTGGTTAAATTATAAATAATGATAATTCATTTAATAATTACATTAGTCATATTTTATTAATATACGTTTTTATATTATAGAAATAAATACATTAAAATAACAAATAAAATAAAATAGTATAATATTTTATTAATAGTTATGTTTTATATTATAATAAGATAAATAATTTAAATAATAAATAAAATAAAGTTAATTTATTTAAATTTTGATAATTTATAAATGAATTTATTTTAATATATTATGTGAAATGTAAATCACAGGTTTGATTTTAAACTTAAGTAATGTCATGTAGATAGTTTTGGGTTATATAAAAAAGTACAAAAGTGATGTATTGATTTTAGATAAGGAGTTTGAAGATAAGTTGGTTAATCTACCTGATTTTTATTTTTTTTTAAATTTTTGTTCAAACGACAAATTTTTCCACTCTCAACCAAAATTATAATACAAAATTTATTTTTGCTCTTCGATTCCATTTTCACTAAAAATAGAATAGAGATTGTCTCTCTTCTTTTCTATTTTCATTTAAGTTAATGATTTTTCGTTTAAACGAAAATAATATCGAAACTAAACCTTTGTCTCATTCACATTTTTGTTAAAGTGAAGAAATTTTTGTTCAAATTAAACATTTTCCCTCAAGCTAAAATAACTTTTGATTTTATTAGTTTAGTTATTGTTTATTATTTTTAGTTGATTTGAATGTAAATGTTTACTTAATATGCAAATTGAATATTGATTCTATGTAATTGTGTGATGAGTTGTATATGATGAATTGTAAATATTTTATAAGAAGATAATACTATGTTGAGATGTTTAAGTTGTATTGACTTTGAAACTTTCAAAGAGATGATACTAACTTTATTAATATTGGACTCATATAAAGGAAAATATTAGGTGGTGAGAAAGATGTTCTTATGACTTAGTTTATAGTGTGAAAAGAACTCTCTTTAGGTCATAGTGAATTTACTTTGTCATATGAATGGACTAACTTCTATGTGTAACTTTGTTGTGATGATAACTTAATGAAGAAAGTATGAAAAGTATAAATCTTTGAGTCAAATTAACTGAGTTAAATTAACGCATAAGTTTTCTGAAGTTGAAATGTTTGTGATGTTGATGCCTTTAAATCTTGACATGAGAGGTATAGTCAATTGGGCTGAAATTTAAATACTTAGTTTTAATAAATGTTAATGTTTAATGGGATGAGATGTGATTAAAATGTATGTATATGATTAAATTTATGCATGTATAAGTTTTTGTTTTAAAGTTCTAATTTATCCTATTATATGTTTTGTGTTTTTTTTATTAACTGTGACAAATTATGTGTTACATGATAACAAAAAATGTATAAGAGTTTCTTAACATAGAAATCGACTAAGGAGATAGATACGAATTTTATTATATTTTGTATATTTTTCTTTTCTTAATATATTTTTATTTATGCATGTATTTTGATTTTCTAATAAGAGGAAAGGGACATTACAATTACAAGTTGTCCTTTTCTTTTTCATTTCAATTTTTTTATAAAATTGTTCTAACTTAATTTTAAGCTTTCTTATATATGAAATATATAAATCTTATTTTTACGTGTCGATTAATAAAAAAATTGGTCATCCACCTATTACCCCACGATGTTCTCTACAATATATGTTATCTCTCGATATGCGTATAACTTCAATGAAACTATAATTTCATTATTTCAGCAAGAGAGGAAAGTGAATCTAACAGTCCAGACACAATAATCTTGCTTTTCCATTTAAAAATAATAATTAACTAAACTTCATTATACATTATTTGGATATTAGTGGAAACTATATAGAGTCTAGGATGCAACTGAACACCCTTGAATGTTCTGCAAGGATTCGTAACATTTTTTCCGTCACATTTCTCATCCAAGTTAATTCTGCTGCTAAAACGATTCACCAGACGAATAAACCTTGACAGAAATCCACAAGTTCCCATCTTGATCCCCGATTACAACAATGCACGAGTAATGGTTACAACATCAAGAGTTGAGTCTAGTTTTCTCTTGTAAAGGTAGCAATTAACAACGCTTAAGAAAGTGATTCCATTATTCAACTTAGGAATGGAACCATCTTCATCTACAGCACAATAATTCACAAGCTAGGTTTACATGATTTACACAGCCACTTCACCAAATGGAGTCCATATTGAATGGTTGCTCCTGCAGCACACAAGATTCTAAACCTCTGGAAGAAGCTGAAACACTGAGATTTGGAGTGACATTATCAGTTCCAATATTATTGTGAGGAAATGTTTGAGGAACATATGTTGCAAAGTGATCAGTAGTTGCAGCTTCTCTTTGCTGATAAGTACTCCTAAGCTGCAATGCCCTGAGAAGCAATGAATTGACAGACAGGTTTGGATTTAGCAGTAACCCAGAAGGCCATGGGAGAGATGGAAGCTCAGTTGCAGAAGGCCAGTTCATGGTCAAGTTCATGTTTGTGTTGACATTGCTGGGGTCAGCACTGTTGTAAGGTTGTCCTGCAATAGTAGATGAATTTGCAATGGTTGCATTAAGATTTGGTAGGTCAGCATCACCAAATTCATTGACCATTGAGGTAGGAGACTCTTGAGATGGTTGGGAAGATGATGTCTGCTGTGGTTTCTTTGGTGCTGAGCTCTTCTGGAACACTCTGCAAATCACCCATTCTTCCTGCAAAATTAACAAGTCCAAACTACATTTAAATCATAAAATAATTTTAGTTTTCAATCAAAGTTGTTATTTTTTTCTAAATGGTTATAAATAATTATAATTATACTTTATCCTATAAAATACACTTTTCCATTTAAAGTAGATCGATTGTAATTTATTTGAGTTATATATGACTATATGAATGTTTAGGTACAAACTTATCAATGTACCAAGAAGGAAAAAACAAACGAAATTACCACGAATCTGTGTGTGTGGTGTGTGTGTCAGATATTTCAAGAAGACCATAATTATTATATTGATATATTTATTTAATGATGTTTAAAAACTGATTATGTTCTTGTAGAAAATATATCTGTGTTGAATATTAAAAATACTTTTAAAAAGTTTAAGTATACACATAAATGTCACATTTTCAAACTTAGTTATTGCATGTGCTTTCTTGAAGAACACACACATAGGCATTAGAATATTCCAAGAAAATGGTATACTCTTGTACGTATCAAATCTAATTTACATAATAAATTTAAGAGTGTTTATTTTTTTTTAAAACGAAATAACTACATGTACTTTTATTTTAAATAGCTATATATATATATATATATATATATATATATATGTGTGTGTGTTTTTCATTTTGCAATACATGTCTTGTGAATTACTCGCAAAATGATTTCTTTTTCTTCTTTATTTAGTTATTCAAAGAAAAAAGAATATAGTTTTCCAAACTTTTTAATTATTATCCTTTAAAAAACCGTTTAATTAATAATTAATTTTCTCTGTCAACATTAATTACAATAAGATATTTGAACATTATTTGTAAAATGATGTGTACAAATTAAATTATTGAAAAATTTCAACAGCTATAATTTATATTTTATTATCAAAAAAACATTCTGCTATCGATTAAATTAAATTTCTCTTAAATATTTTTAAGAATTCATGTATGTTCACATTTTGCCTGTATTTATAAAATGAATCTGATATTTGTTCATAGTATATGTGAATTAAGGAAAGTAGTTGTGGTGCATGCATACTAACCTTAGAAGATCTATAGGGTTGCTTGTTTTGAAGTCTATATTCATGCATAACCCAGTTACTTTTCTCACCCCTGGGAGCTCTACCCATGTAAAACACCAAAGTTTTCTTCATCCCTATCAAAACTCCACCACCAAATATCTCCTTATCTTTTCCTGTGGTTTTCCAATACCCTGATTCCGTCGCTCGGTTCGTTCGAAGCCCTGTTGGATATTTCCGATCTTTCAAGCTGAAGAAATACCACTCCTTCTCCCCCATCGAAGCCTTACCTATTATTTCATATCACAATCATTCAACACAACAAACACTTGAATATGAACTGATTTGTAGTTTCCAATAGTATATAGTATATATACAATATCATACCCTATAATACTACTTATTCATTCATGCATGCACTTCAAAACTATACTTATTTACATGCATGGATTTTGGTCAAAGTCTATAGAACCTTCATGAAGCTTTTGTGAACTACTATCATATATAAATTAAATTTAAGTCCCTGATCTGGTAAAGCATTAGTGCTAATAAACTATATATCTACATGATGAAGAAGGCAGAAAGCAAAGGCTTGTCCAATTTACTTGAATAACCTATAAATGATGAAATTGGTCTGATATACCAAGTTCTGTTTACTCATTTAATCAGGCTTCTGATGAAAATTTATAGACAGAAAACTTTTCTGGTTCTTTTTACTTCAACTTGTAAAATATCATGCTTTTAGAAAGGAATTCAATAAGTTGCAGTCCTTCAAAAATCCTTAAATGAAAGAACATGTATAAGCTCTTGCAAGATATAAAATAACCAAACCATATTAAAAAGAAAAAAAAGATATATAGAAACCTGGTATGTAATAAAGAGAGATGATGATGAAGAACTGTAAAAGTACCTGGGAGGTCCCAAGGTTCAGATTTATTGAGATCAACAACTGCTACAACCTTGGATGTGAAGCTAACGTCAGACACTTTCCTTAATAAATAATATGTGATGAGTTCTTCATCTGTAGGATGGAACCTGAACCCAGGAGGTAGGTTTTCTTCCATTCTTAATTGTGAGCCCAATTAATTAACCACCTCCTAATGGATCTCTTCAAGAATCTACCTTGTCAAAAAGTGAACAAGTTCATCAGAAGTACAAAAAATAATGATGATGAAAATTTATAAGCTCTTTTACAACACCACCAAGAGGTCTTATACTTTGCACAACTTGCATCCATACATAGTTTTCATATTATTTTTAATAAATACATGCACAGCTAACTCTTTGACAAAGATGAATTCTCCCAAAACCATGTAGTTTTTTTCTTCGTGTATATTAATTTTAAATAACTATATATGAATCTCGGGTTACGTATATGGTGGATTCCAATACTACCACTTTGTTTTACGCGTATTTACTAACTCAAACCAAGAGTAACTATGAGCTTGAATAGTTGAATAGTATTGTGCGTTTTGTGTTATATTATAGTCAATAATCCACCAGAAAAACAAAAAAATTGTGTGTAAAGGGATGGGAAAATTTGTAGTATTTATTAGGAAGGCTAGTTGCAATTATTTGTGCACGAGGGGGTTGAGTCTATGTTACACCCTAATTGGGATATAGATTTGCGTCTACTATGATCCTCTTCAACTACCTTCACCCATTTCTACCCACCAAAACCTTTGCCAAACTTCCGCTATAGTCCAATGAGAACGTGTACTTAATTCAAACCACATTCTATTTCATCGTAGATCTTATAGCTACATGTATCAAACAGTGCCCAACACCTACCCTTATCCCTCAAAATTACTATTATTAGTACGCAAATTGAATGATTTTGTTTAACCAAAACCAAGTTTCACGTGTACAATACCACCTCTTACGTTGATTAATCACTATTAATGTTTACGTGGACTATTGATATATATAATTATTGTTTATTTTGGTTAGGGTTTACGTCGACTAATGTTACTACGAGTGGTTAAAATGGTCACCAACCTTTGGCTAGGGTAACGTTTCCGTTGGACCTTTTCCATCGTATTTCATGGCAAATCTTCAAAGCGTCCCAATTTTCAATCCTACCCAAAACTTTGCGAATCCCTCATTTTCTGCATTTTTTAGGAACATGAGGATTCTAGAACCACTTTCATGCTCTTTTACTCACTTTCTCGCAATCTCTTTTTATATTTTTAGTGGCCTTTTTCTTACATAGGGATGGGAATAGTGATGAACACTACCTCATTGCTCTAATTAAGCCATATAATTATACAATTAATGTTATTCTTCCCAACGTCATTTCTCTCACTTCACACTTAAATTATAATAATTGGGATTAAAGTTTATGAGAATAAAATTATCTTAACTTATTACCATGATAATCTTTTTTTAATTTCTAGGGAAACTACGTCAATATTGGTAAGGACTAATACTTTATTGCTACTTCCTTCACAAATCATTCAAAACAATAATACCTTCACTTCTAATTCTCTCCTTTTTCATCTGGTGCTATAGTGCAACGGTGGAAGCAAATGAAACACAAAGCAAGGCAACAATGTTATAGTTAACTTCTACTTAATCAAGGAATTGTTTAGCTTATGGAAAAGAAATATGATTAAATTAATTTAATATATTCGAATTAGGGTTTTTAATTGCTAGTGGAGACTGCAGCAAGGCAGAGAAGACCGCCATCACGGTTTGATGTTGAGATCCGGCAGTTAATGAACTTTAAAGGGAATATCTTAATGACACAACAATTTTCTGTTGCAACCATTGTTTAAAATTGATCTTTACACAGTTTTCTTTACTCAGTTAACCAACCCAACCCTATTCAGGTTTGAACAATGTTATGATGAATAACCTTTTTCCCGTTCATTTAACTAACCGAATTATTTTTTTTCACATTTAAGTGATGTATAATGAATATTATAATCTATCAAATTCTTCTTGTTCAATTTAACGTAATCACATTTCTAAGATTAAAATATTTAATTCATTAATTAATTCAGAATAACTCTAATAAGTTGTTTTAGGCATTGGATCTAAAGATACTTTTAGATTTGTCTTTTGTTTGAATAACAAATTTGAAATTTTTTAAGAATTCAAATACAATGAATTTGAATTCATCTCATTTTAAATTTTTTGACAATTCAAATTTAGTAAATTCTAAATTTTTTTATTTAAATAAAGTATTTTAATTATCATTAAATTCAAAAAATTATTTAAATATTACATAATTGTTAAAATTTGAAAAATACAATTTTTTATAGTAGATTTTGATTGAAGTTATTTTTGTCAAAGTTTTTCAACATTTTTTCATTTAATGTTTGCAAACTTTTTTTCAATTTACGTTAAATGATCTTATTTTTAAGCTATCAAATGTTTGATTAGATTAAACTCAAATAAGATAACATTGGATCATGCTCATGTAATATTATCCGAACCAGATCTAGAGTTGTAGGGTTTACATTAATATTATATATATATGGGTGTAATATATATTTTTAGAATAAATAACACTTTTGTTATATATTGAAATTTTTTATTTTAATAAATATTGTTATAAAATAAAAGGAATAATGCATATTAGTAATTGTAATTCAATTGAATTTATAAAAAAACACATAATTCATGTTAAGTTATTACTAATTTAATAATTTATGTAACTTTAGGCAATGCGATGTCTACCCTCTCTCTCAAGCGTAGGTAGTTTGTAACACGGGTGTCACTTATTGAAGTAAAATTACCAAAATTATTAAGTTTTAAAAGCAATTATTGTGTCAGTTTACAACAATTAATAATCAATAATAAAAATAAATTAAAACAAAATACTTTTATATGGTAATTTAAGTAACATACTATTAAATTGTTGAAAAAATAAACCTAAAGGCTTAAAAGTTACATAACATAATTTTTTTTTAAATAAATTAAAACTTTATATATAATGTTACAATGGAGATGTCTAATAATTATGTGATTTAGGATTATAATTAAAACATAAATTAAGAATCATAGTAAATATATATATTACTTTTTAAAATGATATTACTAAAATAATTTTCTTATTTCTTTTATTGAATCAATAAATTTAGGAACAAATTCAAAATAAAAAAATTAATGCGTCAATGAATACTGAAAATATCAATTAATTTGACTTTTTTTTAAAAGATTAAAGCTACATTAACTTTGAGACGGAAAAGGTATTAACTAAATTATATTTAAGTAATACGTAAATTAAAATTACAATTACGACAATGTAGCCGTTAGAAATTCTCCACGAATGCAAACTAGTTTTCTTGTTATTACCATCTAAAATTCTCCTTCGAAACATACTATTAAATTATTTATTTTATGAACAAATAATGTTTTTTTTACTTGTACGTATGAAGGAAGAATATAGGTAAACGAAAATATGATCTACACATTCTCCTTAGAAATTGATTAACCTTAAAAACAACCCTCAATAAATTAATTGGTCTTAATATATGTTAGAAATTTAAACAACAAAATAAATGCACAAGTTTAACGGGAGTGAAAGTTCGTTTGATTGATTCCTGAGGATGTTGGATGTTGCAACTTAATTTCTTCAGACTTACTAATAAGATTTTTTTTTCCGTGCTGTGTCGCTAAACTCATTATTAAGAATGGTGGGCCAATCAAGACTTTAACGTAATATGCTACACGTAACATCCACCAAGAAGCTCAAACTTTTGGTTAATGTGTGTATATCTATAAATAAAGATAAAAATATTTTAATAAAAAAATTAATCTTGATGATGTGTATATCTCAAGTGAATCAGATATTTGTTCAACTAAGTAACTGAGTTTTATTTTATTTTTCTTTTCAATTGGATGTTAACATGAAGTTGTGCATGGTGAACAACAAATAGGTTGGCTAAGCTCGAAATAATAATCATATAATTAATATCACTTTTTCCTTCTGCAACCTGCAATCTTAGTAACCACGTTAAAGACAAGGATCAATAAAGAGAGTATTGGCACAAGAATTTGCAATTGACACACCCAACACTACTATCTTTTCCCAAATGGATCTTTATTCCACCAATAGGTAAGGAATAATATTAAACAAAACAAAAAAACTCTTTCCTGTTTTGGAATCGGAAGAATCAGAACTCAGAAACAATATATGTATTGAGTTAAACAATGTATGAATTGGAAGTACTTCTCCTCCAAGATTGTCTTGTGATGTAATTCTTTAATAAAGTGCACTTCATGTTTGTCTACCTATGCGTGTGTCTCGGTTTTGGTCTCTTCTTTTTTGCCTTTTGTTCTTCTAGGAAAAAAGACCTTAGACTTGGATTTTCCTCTTCAAATACACACTACAAAACGTTACCTGCGTACTTTATCCACAAAACGTTATAATATTACAAATTGCATGCTCTTAGTAGAAGGCTTGTAGATGTTGTTGTAAGAAAGAAGACACGATTGTCCAATATTCTAAACCATGTGAACTTCACGACAGGTTTGTCCTTTGTGCTTAGGGCTTATAAGCATTTGGGGGATATTAGAGATTTTGACGTTTCAGATTTGTTATTGTTGACCATGAAGGATACATGTGACGAAAGCAAGTGAAGGGCACTTAATAAGGGACTTGCTTTGCTTAGTGGTGGAGTTCTCTGAAGCTCACTTTGGAGCCACCACAAAGAAAATGCTGCTATGTCCCAAAGAAGATGCACTTCTTAAACTATTCCACAATGTCTCAAGCCCTTTCCACCTTCTCTTTCTCCTTCTCTTCTCCTCTGCCATTTTCCTTCTCACCTTCTTAACCTTCACAGGCAGATACCCCTTTATCCAAAGGTCTTCTCCATTTCTCTATTTCTTCACTACACATTGTCTTTTGACTTCAAAGTCTGACTTGTATCTCTTTCTTGGTATGTTGCAGGGATCAAGAATATGAATACGTGTATACCGAGGATGAGGAAGAAGAAGAAACTCGAGAAGGGAATTCTTGTGTTGATTCTACCGAGGGAGAAAACGTCTCTTGTGGGAAGGAAGTGCTTGTGTTTGTGCACAATGAGAGGCATCAAAGGACTCATTCTTATTCGGAAGAATTCGTAAGCCCCAGAGAGAGCTTGAATGAAGAGTCAGAAGAAAACCATTATTCTGAAACGTTGTCTCTCCATAAGTCACCACAAGTTTCTGACTTCGACAATGAAGAGGCAGAAACGGTTGAAGAAGATTTTACAGCGAGAGATTCTGATTCTGTTCCAAATTCTTCCCAAGTTGAAAACAGGACCACCTCCCCCTTCAACCTCAACACATACAAAGGAAACAAAAACCATGATGGTAAAAAAGCAATATATATAAGTAGGAAGGAACATCATAGTTATAGAGTTAATTTTTTGGATTTACTTAAACTCCAATTCTAAGAACCATTGTCAAGCTTATCAGATGACTTGCTATTAATCTTGCAAACTTTAAATTTGAGATATCCAATAGTAAGTGTAAGCCTTATGAGCTAGTTTTTGGTTTTGAGTTAGGCCTAAATCCAAAATTTAAGATTATATTAGTGGTGAATTTCTTACATGCACCATTTTTATGCAGAAGATCACGTTAGCGTTGAAATTATTAAAAACAAGAAGGTGCAAGAGCCAAACCTTGCAAGGGATGAGAGATTCTTTGTTTTTGCTTCTGCCCAGTTGCAGAGTAAGAAGTTGAGGGTTGAAGAGAAGGATGATGAGTCCTCTAAATGGAAGAGTTCCATCAATTGCAGGGATTCCGAGACTGAGGATGCATTGTCTTCCTCATCCAGAAGAAGTTGTCCCAAGTGGGAATCATACACATTGTTTCAAAAATATGATGAAGAAATGGCAATCTTAGACAGAATTAGTGCACAGAAACTTCATGAAACTGGTAACCATCCTTTTCTAATTCCTAGTGCATTATTTATAAGCATAATTATTAAGACAGATACACATTTTGTTACATTCTGGTAATCCAATTTTTCAGAGTCATTAAGGTCCATCCAAATGTCTCCAAGATCAATGTCAGAGCGTATTGTGTACAAGTTTCAAAGTATAAATAAAAATCCTGCTGATGTTGGTCACAACCCATATCGTGAATTAGAGGCTGCATATGTAGCACAAATTTGCTTAACATGGGAAGCTCTTAGTTGGAACTACAAAAATTTTCGTTCCAAACATGCCTCACGCCAGGACCATGATACCGGTTGTTCTGCCACAGTTGCTCAGCAATTCCAGCAGTTTCAGGTTTTGTTACAGAGATACATTGAGAATGAGCCTTATGAGCATGGTAGGAGACCTGAAATCTATGCTAGAATGAGACTTTTGGCACCCAAATTGCTCCTAGTGCCAGAGTACCAAGGTATGAAAATTAGTTTTTATTCCTCTAGTACAAGTACATCTCATGTCACAAGTACAAGGTAAAATAATAACCCAACCTTAATCAAATCAAATCATGGTAAAATTTAACATCATTACAAGTTGAGTAGCATTGTTATGAATAATTATTTTTCTAAAATTTTTTGAAAAAGATTTAGAGGAGGATCAGAAGGATGGTGGTTTTCAATGCAAAATATCATCAGCTTCATTTCTAAAGATAATGGAGGATGGGATCAAAACATTCATGAATTTTCTAAAGAATGATAAAGAGAAACCCTGTCAGATCCTTGCAGCCTACTTTAGGAGAAACCAAAGAGGCACAGTTGATCCAACACTACTTAGGCTAATGAAGAAGGTTAATCAAAAGGCAAGATCCAAATTCCAAATCAATACTTTCCATTTCATTTATTTGTAATTTAATTTTCTGACACATGTTTTTGTGTCCACCTAATCTACAGAAGAGGGTGAAGGTTAAGGATCTTAACCATGCAGGCAAATGTTTGAGGAAGAGAAAGTTAAAGGTGGAAAAGGATATGGATATTTTGATGGCTCTCACAGACCTAAAAGTGGTGTCAAGGGTTTTAAGGATGAGTGAACTGAGTGAAGAGCAGTTGCACTGGTGTGAGGAGAAGATGAGCAAAGTTAGAATCATGGAAGGGAAACTTCAAAGAGATTATTCCACCCCACTTTTCTTCCCTTCACATTGACTCACCAAATGGTAATATTGTTAGTATACTTAATTGCACAAAAGGAATATGCATGAATGGTACCCTACAAACATACGGAAACATGGATTGTGGAGCCTGAAATTCAGAGAATGTTTATGTTATTGATGCATTTTGAAGGCGTTTGAATCCAAAGAAGAATGAACAAGGCTACCACACATGAAGTTGAATAAAAGCATACATAGTCTTAGAGAAGAAATAAATAGAGAAAATAGTACAGAACCCATGACAGGTTTAACTGTCTACAGGTTATAAGAACATTTGTTAAATTGGATCTATAGTAAGAAGTTAACGATAAGAATTTTTAGAAGGATATATTCAACATTGTATATTGACATATACAGGTTTGACTCCAAAAACACAATAAATCATATCTTTATGTAAAACTTCTCCTTGTATAACTGGCATACAATTATCATATATTTCTTTCTCTCCTCTGTATGATCCAATAATATGAACAATTGTATTTAGTGAGTTATTAAAGAGTGTATAAAAGTTAAGTACTGTTAAAAAATTACATGTATTAACTATCAATAAAAATTCTTAATATGATTTTTAAATAAATATTATTAAAAGCCAATGAGTATATGATATATAATAATTTGTGATTAAAAGATGTATAAGCGTGAATGTCTGATTATTTTTCTTTACAATAAATATTGGACCGCATATTTACTTAGTGATGATATTTTTAAAAAATCAGCACAATATGAACTTTTTTATATATATATATATAAAGAAAAAGTAATTGATAAAAACAAATTAAAAACTATAGCTCACTGTATGTTTACTGAATGTGTTTAATTTTTATAGATAAAAAAAATTACTTATACATATTAATAAGAGTTAACTTTTACATTAGAGGTTAAACATCTCTTTAAAATCAGTATATTTACAGTCCTTGTGAAGTTTTCACCAAGAATCAAATATAACTATTAATATGATTTTAAAATGGTTATTACAAAAGTTAATGATTTTATATGGTTATTTATTTATAATTGAACAGCATGTAAAAATACTCTATACTTTTAATATATTTGACATGTCTAATCTCATAACCACTCAAGTGATAATAGCAAATGACTCAACAACAAATTTCTATGTCCAATTATTATGGATCGAAGACTCTGTGGACATTGATGGACCGCAATCAAAATGGGCTTTTTATTATTCTCAGTTATCCCAACAACTCAGATATTCTCCTCCTCAATACACATTTCTTAAAAGTTTTATTTTTTCTTTCTAGTAAAAATATTTTTATTATTTATTTTTACATTGTGTTTGTGTACTTAGTGTTTCTTTTTTATTTTAGATAAAACTGTTCTACTTGAGACTACTTATTTAAATTGCAATCAAGCTTGAAATCTAATTAAATGATTCAAGTATAAAATTATTTATAGCAATAGTTTTTTTGTTCTATTTATGAGCATTGATTCATTGATGTCTACATATATTTTAATATATATATATATATATATATATATATATATATATATATATATATATATATATATATATATATATATATATATATGTATATATTTATTTATTGTGGAATAAACTAATGGTTGTTATAAACTGAATATACACCACACAACCATATCATGATGCATTAAAAGGAACATAAAAAGGACAACACCACTTCTTCATTGACATTATTCCAGTCCCTCCAAAAAATTAATGAACTGGGTTTTGTTTTGTATTAAAAAATTTATCATATTATGATGGTTGTAACTGTTGCATATGAATGTGCTGAAAAAATCCCAAACCAAAAACATTAATAAGACAAAATGAAACTTTTCATATGAAAAATATTGTTTTTGGGACTCTTAAAATTAATGTTGAACTAAAATCAAAGTTATGTTTTAATAACTTGTATAATAAATGTTAATTTTAATTAAAAATAATAATGTGAATAATATCTAAATATAATGTCAATAATATTTAAATATACTTAACTTCCTTATATTAGTTATCTTCTATGTTAAAAAAAAAAAAAGACAAAAACAAAACATATCACCATGAAAGCTAATAAAATTATTTAGTATCCTGAATCAAATTCTAATGATAGAAAGTTTAAGCATTTAGCACGACTTATTCTCCTGAAGTGAGTTTTTTTTACTAATTAATTTCATCAATGGGTTATGTTGTCACTCTTATTTGTTATCCTCTAATTTCAAGCATGAGAAAAAGTAATAGGAAGATATTCCAATAAACGAATAAAATTAGCTTTAAAAGAATATTTTTTTATTTTTTTATTTTATATGTTATTGAAATAAAAATATTTAGTATATATATATATATATATATATATATATATATATATATAGGTATTTTAATATGTGCAACCTTGTGGCATTGGGATAAGGGAACATAAGAAACTATATAGACAATCAACTGCAAATATTTGTACTCCCATTCAAAAACAGTAAATTGATAAGTTTTTATACATGAAAAATGATATAAATGTAACGTAGACAAGGATGTGAAATCTCTTTGAAATTGAGAGAAAGGAAAATAATTTGAAAAAGGAGAGAGGAGAAAGAAGGAGTTGAGAGAAAAATTAAAAAGAAAACAATTGAATGGTTGAATGGAAAGAAGTTATGATTTAATTAGTATGGAAGATGAAGGAGAACATGAACATAATGAGCAATATAAAATTATCAAATAATCAAAAGATAGTTTTGATCACATAAGTATGATTGTCTTAATAAACAATAAATCTTTTTTTTTTTTTACAGTTACAATTTTTTTTTCCTTTATAATTTTACAATATAAAGACGATTTCTTCATGCATCCTACTACTCTCTTCCTCCACCCTCATACAAAATATGAAATACAAAATATGAAATAACAGTTATGTCCTTAACTTTAAAAGTGTAAAGACCAAATTAGCCTTCATCCTTTATTTTTATATCCTATTCTCACATTTGAAATTCCTATTTCCATCCATTTTCATCACAGTCCGAAGCTTTCGGGTCGCTGCATCCACTGTTATCTTCATCCACTTCACTCCATACCAAACACGGATCTGTGTATTTACATAGCTGCTGCAGCGAAGAAAAGGCATCCGGTTCGCAGATTCAGCATCGGTTCACAGATTCAGTATCCGTTCGTTTCCATTCTTCCAAATCTTTGATTAATCCTTCAAACAAGCAATAGGTAAGTAATTTTTGGTGTTTATTAGCAATTACTAAGTGATAGTGTTGATTAGAATAATTGATTTGGAGTTTGGGACGCTGTCGACGGCGAATAGAGGAATTTTCCGATTTGGGATGTGACAACCCGATGAGTTTCATCCATTTCTCGTTTTGATTTAAAAATGAGAACCAGACCACACCCCCATCCAGTTCACATTACGAAAAAATTAATAACCAGATGAGAATGTCATTCGGTTGTTATTTCAAAATAAAATGACAACCAGATGACTTACTCATTCGGTTGTTAATTTTTTCGTAATATAAACCGAATGGAAGTGTCATCTGGTTCTCATTTTTTTGCCAGTGTGAACAGGATAGCTATACCATAGAGGCAACTGTAGAATTAAAATTTTATATTGGGGTGTTGGAATAGAATATTAGGGTGTAAGAAGAACTTGTCCAGTATAAAGTTTATACATTGAGCTTATATTTACACCTTCTTTAACATATGTTTAACACTATCTTAGAACAGTTTTCTCTTTAGGTTTTTGTTTGGGGTTTTTCCTCTCTGTTCAGGATTCTACTTTTGTTTGAAGTTTTTTCTTCTTTTACTCTTAACATATTAGTTCGAGAATTTAACTAGTGTTTTTATATATTTTAGTTATCTTGTGTAAAAAAAATTATTTAGGTCAATTAGCTAACTAAGGATGTGAATTGTTGTATATTAAAATATATTAAAAATAAAACTCTACCTTAATAACATGCACGGTAAATATGAATTATGCCTTTTAAATACATTTTGCTAAAATATTATGCATGATCAGTTCATGTACTGAGCTAATAAAGTATTTTAGTAGGTTTGATAAAATCTGAAAGAGTTATAGACAGTAAGTATTACGTTTGTTTGTTGGGTGCATCAACTATTAAAAAATTATATTATTTTTATCTTTGTTAATATAGAATATATAATATTTTCTGTGGCATCTTTGATCTTGTTTAGAGTGCGGTGGAGAAGGATAGATATAGAGTGTGGTCCATTCTGGTCCTGTTTCCTATGCCCACAGACATGGGTAGCATCTGAGGTACACAGATTCATCTTTATAGCATCTTAATATTTAGCGGTTCTGATATGCTATGTTTCATACAACGTCATGTTTATGCGGTCTCAATACATATCCACAACCCCTTCCTCCTTCTAAGATTCCTTATATGTAACTTTTTTTTTCAATATATATAATATATAATTTATTATATAATAGATTCTCAATTTATATTGTTAAAAACTATAAAAAAAAAGTTATAACATTTCTTTTTTAATGTTGTATTTAGTGGGTTACCATTCTTAAACAACCACATAGTAAAAAATTGTTTTTCTTTTTGAAGGATTTTACTCTTCTACATTACCTTATACTTTTATGTGCTTAATTTTCATTCATATGCGTTCACTCACAATATTTAGATTCTAGATCTAGAATTCTAGTATATAGAGGATTTTTCTGATTTTGAATTGATTATCTCTATTTTCCTTAGTGGACCTTAGTGAATAAGGTTATATCTCACCTCCATTTCTCCATGCTTCTTTGGACATTGCAACTACAATTACCTCATTAAATAAATTGTTGGCCGATCAATTAGTGAGACTAAATTATCAATATATTAGAGATGACTTTTAAAATATAATAAAGGTTAAAAAGTTAAGTTGAGTATATTAATTAAAATTTGGATCATTTTCTCTATCAAAGAATGTTAGTGAAATGGTGGTGAAGTGAGGATTAATCCTGATTCTTATTATTATTTACTCAATTATATTGAAATAACCTAGAACTGAATAATGTAACTTCACTGTGAAAATAAAAGAAAAAATTGAAAGTGCTTTTTATCTTCTCTACCACATAATGGAATATATATCTATACATATAGAGAGAAAAATAGAACACATCAGGTAAACCTATTTCTTTTGGGTTTGACTTTGAGGTTTATAAAATATATGGAAATACAATTGATTACCCAAAATGTGAAAATCTAACAAAATTAGAATGAGGTACTATAACAGTGGCGTATAATTTCAATTAGGCAAAAGTTATTTATTTTCAAAGTTTTGACATATCAGTGATGCACTTGTGAGTGCCAAGTCAAAAGGGAGCAGCACCTTTTTATAGTGTTTGTTGACTCTTTATGAATTTATTAGCATCTCATACATGTATGTATACAAGTAAATGCTTTTTTATTTGACTTTTTTAAGTAGCTTTTTTTGAAACATTAGTAATCAAATTTGGTTATATAATACTAATTGGTTAAAAATAGTTTAAGAATGAATCATTCAAAAAAGTATTAATGTCAATATAAGCAATTTATGTGAAAAAAGTTTTTATATCAATTTGAGATTGTGAAGGAAAGTAAAAGAAAATGCAATCCTAATTGAAATAAATCTGTAATACATATTTTTTTTCTTCAATTACACATGAATTTTTTATATAAAATAAACGTGTTCCAAACAACCATGAGATTGACTAAATTGTACATTAATTTTCAATTAATAATTTTTAATATTGAATAATATTTTACTTTCACCATAAGAAGATATGTGATTTACCTTTTCACATCTTTTTATCTCTTACCCCTTAACTTAAAAAACATAATAACAATTATAAAAAAAAAAACTTATAATTATATTCATCCTCTAAGGCGAATATACTTCTGGCAAGCATGTCATTTTAATGACTAATTTGATTGTTAAAATCAATATCTACTCATTTTTCTCTTCAAAAACTGAAAATATTAATTGCAAACAAACATTTTTTAATGGTATAAATTAATTTTACCAGTCAAATCCAAAAACTGAACTTATTCTTCGCTTACAATTTTTGTTATTAGCACTTGATGTTGAAAATAAAATCTCACATAATAACATTTTGAAATACAATGAAACTTTAATTTACCAATAAAAGGTAGCATCTTATGTTGATATTATTTTGAATTAAAATTTTATTTTAATATTTTTTTTAACTCAAAATTACAAAATAACAAGTTTAATGGACTTTTAAACATAAATAATTTTTAACTAACCATCATTATTTAATGATATTATTTTAAGAATATACTTATATTTTACTCTATTCCAATGGAGTTAAAATTTTTAAAAATAGTATCATAACGATAATAAATATACCACTTCTTAAAACAGCTTAAAACAGTCTTTACTGAGATAATCATACCTTTTAGTAAATGTATTATTTTGAGTGGGACAAAAAAATAATTAAGTTTATATTAGGAAAAAAAAAACTTATGTAGTTAATTTATTTTTTTAAATAACTGAAATCCATTTATGTCAGGGATCTAGAGGGAAACTTGCCCATCAACTCCAATAAATATGCCATAGATCAATTTAGAAAATACTTTCCAAAATTGTAATTGTTTTACAAATCCAAAATAACATTTGCATTGTTTGTCTGGTTATATTTTCATTTATATATACTAAAGTATTAAACTTACAATATTTTAATCTACAAATACACTACTTCTCTATTCCTCATTATAAGATAATTTTCAAAAATTTTTGTTGTCCTTCTTGTAAGACCCTCTGAAGGTGAATGGTACATAAAAAAAACCTTTAATTAATTGACATGTTTATACATATGGGTAATTTTTTATAACAACTACAGATTATTGACGATTTTTTTTTTCAAATGATTTAACTAGTTGTGTTAAGAATTTAAAGAATTGTATAAACAGATGTCAAAGGAGCAATTAATGTTTTCTTAATGGGTGTACAATAAACTAAAATAACTATCCTTCCAATGGAAAAAGTGTTCTTCTTTATTTTATGAAATCAATAATACTAGGGGCTTAAATCTACTGATGGCTAGAATCTCAATGAATGTGTTATTTTGGTCACTATAGAATTTTAATTGCAAATTTACTCCTTTTGTTTTTCAAAATTAGTTCATTGTAGTCCATTTTTAATACAAAGTTCAATTGTTAATCAATAATGTTAATATATATGTTAGAGTAATTGACAATGATACTTAATGATATGTAGCATTGGTTTAATTTTAGAAAACTGGGGATCAAATCTATAATTAATATTTTACAATGATCAAAATTGCACATCTACAACACTATAGAGATCAAAAGAAAATTTAAGTCAATATTAAATGAATTTAACTAATATTCCCATCCAGTATGAAATTAGATACTCTCTTGGTTCCTACTAACTTTCAATTTAAGGTTACTTCATGTTAAGAAAACACAATTAATGCATAACTTCTTGAAATGATTTAACTAAAATAGTCTCAATCTTTTAATAAATGTAATATTTTGACTATGTTGGAAATTATAATTAATTTGAGTACATGTTAGCAAGAAAAAGATATGCTTATTTCAAAGATGACAATATCACTCAATTTGAATTTTTTGATTGATTAAAAATGTAGTTATTATGAAATAAGGAATTACTTATTGTATCATGCAATATAGTTTAATATTAATTTGATATATATTAAAAATATAATAAATATATTACAATATAATTTTCTTATTCTATTATGTATGTTTGTGTTGTATATGTCTTATTTTAAGAGAATGAGTTAGAAAGTATTAAGACCTGCTAGTTGAAAGTTGTCTTAATTTTACCATATTTAACTTATTAAAATTACAATTAACACTATTATCTTTCTATTGTCTGTGTTTATTTTCATTTTTCTTTTAATCATTATATATATATATATATAACTAAAGATTATAACAGTTACACACGTACCACTCTACACGGAAAACCATTACTATTAATTTATTATTTGCTTAAAACTTTTATTACCACTTTCACCATTTTTATTGTAATTTTTATATCATTATTATTAATAAATTTGTTTCCTTATACTAATTACTAATATAATACCCCTATTAATACTATCATTGTATGAACAACCATTTTTTCTAACCATTTTTATTATTATAAGTATTATCTCATTATATTTATTATCATAATTAATATTTTAATATTATTATTACTATTACTATTATTATTATTATTATCCTCCCTATCATAATTTTTATGTCATTTTTATCACTAAATATATATAATTTTTTTTTCATATAATTAATATTTATTTAATTTTTATTCTATCACATTTTTATCTTGTTTTTGCAATGTATTTAGTGTTAACGATTTCGAATCGAATCCTTACTCTTTTTAAATAACTTCACAACTTTAAACAACAAAATGGTGATACTCAGTCAATCAATAATTAATTAGCATAAAAAGTCAATATCAATAAGTTAAAAATTAATTTATTAGAAATTAAAATAATTATTTTGGTAAAAAGATTAAGATTATTTTGAAATTAATATATATAAAGAAACAGTACCGTCCGGACCGAATAACAATGAATGCATACACGTTATGAGGGCACAAGGGTTATAAAAGAAGGAAAAAGTAAAGAGAGAGAGTCATGGCCACGTGTGGATGGCATAGCGTCACCACTCGCAAACCAAACATATCACATGAGACAGAATCCTAGATCTCAATCATTAATCCATGTTTCTCAAGTGCGGTCTTACATCATTCTCACTGCACCTTCCCCCACTGTACAAAACCCTTACCCCTTCTTATCCTCCCCTCTTGCTCATTTCTCTCTTCTCCTGCCCTCCTTCCTCGTCTCCTCTGACTCTGTGCTAGGCAGCTTAGGTGCTCTCTCTCCCTATTCACACACCCTTCTTTTTCTTTTTCTTTTATAAAAGAAGTCACTTGCAAACTTATCTTTGTGTGTGAAGTCTCAAACTATAAAGCCTGCCTTTTGGGTTTGTTCATCTACTAAAAAAAAAAAAAAAAAAAAAAAACTTGAGAAGAAGGTTGGTTTTTTCATGTTTGCTTTCAATCAAGTTTCACTTTTTTTAAGGCCGGGTGGATTTGCAAAGTCGTGTCAAGATGGGTTTCTTTCTTTCTTTCAGTTTTTATGTGGTTTCATTGGGTGTAGTCGAAGGTTTCTCAAACCAAAACAACTGTGTGATTAGAAAAATAAAGTTTTGAAATTTATGTTGGGTGTGGTTGCAGGTCTTCCTTGTCAAGATCCGTGAAGATGAATAGCTACAGCTATTATGGGTACCAAGAGAAGAACATCTTGACAAGCTGTGAGGAGATGAGGATGGAATCGGTGATTTGCCCCAAACCTCGACGATTAGGTCTCATGAACCACTCTTCCATCAACGCACACATCAGGCCCCTGAGGCATCCCATCAGGTAATTCTCTCTTATTTTTTACTTTTTAGCTACTTTTTATCTGTTGGTTTTCAGCCAATTTTGTCATAAAAATTGTGACTTTTTTAATTTGTCTTAACAAAAAATGCAGCTATGAATCTGAGGTGGAAGATTCAGGAGTTGGGGCAGAGCTTTTGGACATCATCCTCCCCAAGGTTCTTTCCCATATGTTAATGTTTTGTTATGTACTAAGAAGCGAAATCTACTTGAAAAAAGTGTTTAATTTCTTTCCCATCCTCCGTGTGAAAACTCCGTCATGGAGTCAGAGCGACATTTAGGGTACGATATTGGTAGAGAGAAATTTGTCTCTCGATTTTTTTTGGAGGAAAAAAATAATAATCTTTGGGAGTTTTGATTTTAGTATTAGTAGTTTTTCCCTCAGAAACAAACAAAAAATGAATATTATTGAGGTTGACTTCTTGTAATACTCAAAGATCCATTTATTTTTATTTTACATTTGAATAAAATTGATTTTGGATAGAACTAAATTTTTATGCTGACCTCTTGAATGTAATTTGGGATGTTTGTACAAACATGAGCAAGTGTGAGGAATTGAGTATGAATAACTATGCATTCAATCAATTTCTAGTGATAATGATTCATGATAAGTACTTATGTAGCCTTTTGATGATAGTATCTCTATGATCATTTTCTGGGACGGGGTTCAAATCATCTAACCTAACCAAATATTTCTTCTTTGATTTGTTCTTATCAGGAAAGCTGCTACCTGGCAAGATCCGGAGGCCAAGTGGTAGCATCATCACCGCCGTTTTTCTGTGGATCTCCTCCAAGTAGGGTCTCAAACCCTGTAATCCAAGATGAACAATTTGGTAATGGGAATTTTAGTCCATTTACCGAGGCATCCTCTTCTTCGGCTCGAGGCTGTGTTCCAATGAAATTTGGTCAGACTCCAGCTGCTGTGAGGATAGAAGGTTTTGACTGTCTTAACAGAGATAGGAGCGGCTGCAGCATCTCTGCTGTGGCATAAGCCATTTTTGAACAAAAAATAGTAAAAGAAAAGAGAGAAAACTAATACAGAAGCAGAGGAAAGATGGTAGAGGACTAAAAGTCAAAGTCAATCGAGGTCAAATAGCTGGTGACTTTTTCTTTTGTTTGGAAAGAGGGGCTAATCATGTTGTTAGAGTACTATGTGTACATATACAAGTGTTCTATGGAAGTTTGTTTTCAGAATTTGGTGTCATGCAAAATTTGAGATGGGGAGGGTTTTCTTTTGTGTTGTTATTCCTTTGATGAATAAAAAAAGGACTTAGCATGGAAAAGAAGGGGCATCTGTCATGTTAGGTTCGTAGAGTCTTACAATCTGTTATGTGTCTGTCACTCAGGTCCTCCCGTTGTAATTGTAATTTGGAGGAAATTGAGGAAAAAAAGTGGTTTGGAATTTTGTACATTAGTTTTATTAATTTATATTTGTGGTTGCCCTTTGAGTAGGTGTAGCCTATTTGATATGATATTATCTTAATCTGTTAGAGAATCTGTCTATTCAACGCAATTCACCCTTTGAAAAGGTGAGGATGATTGATTGTATTTTTCTAGTGGTGCATATCCATGATTTGGTTCTTTGAAGAGAGAGACATGAGGACAAAAAATATTGGTTTTAGGTATCTTAGGAAGCAACAAACCGCTATTTATGGTCAGATTTGAGGGGCTGTCGTGTGTTTGAATCATGGACTTGCGTTGATTGGTTTAGTATTTGCTGATGTGAGGATGTTGTGGAATGGTGTTATGAGGCTTGTGGAAAGGAGCGTGGTAACAATTAGAAATGTGATTTATATGTAATTTATTTTTTTTAACGTAACATATATTCAATACTATTTTTTTAATCTGAAACTTCTTTACGGCAATTTTATTTGTTAGATATGTTTTCTCTCTTGCATAGTTATATTAGACAACAGTGTTCTACTCAAATGTGGCTCTGAACATGGTCGACAGGGGCAACTAACTGTCCAGAGTCCCATTTTTAGAGGGCCACCTTTTGTTTTAATTACTCTACATAAATATTACAATAAATTTAATAATTCAAATTATATAAAATTCGTTAAGTGATGTTTAATCAATCTTCTCAACACGAATTGAAATTTTATCCAAAACTTTAGTCATATTGAAACTCCATAAATTCAATTCTCATGGATAAAAAAATTGAAACTTGGAACATATTTGGTTATGTTAACAAATACTTACTGTTCTTATTTTTGAAATTTAAATTGTTAAATTTTATTTGTAATTTACTATATATAAATTAATGTCTTAATTTAAAATTTATTGAAAAGGAATTTCTTTAAGAGTGATGATTATGTAAAGACTAGGCTATTAGTGATTTTGCTATAAAAGAATATACAAAGAACAATATTATTAAAAACTATATTAATGATGTGTTTAATTTGTTTTAAGTCATAAGTGCCTCTGATTTGATGATGTTTATATGTTATACTGTGTTGTAGTATTCTTCTCTTAATATAATGTGTTTTTTAAGTGTGGTTGATCATTTTTAACGAATGGATATAGAACTTTCAATGCTATAAATCCTTCTATTTTATTTTAAACTGTGTTTAGGTCCTATGCTACGCTTATACATAAACTGGCACATTTTCTATGTTTAATACCCTCAAAAGTGTCACCAACATGACTAAAATTAAACTATTACAGACCAATGAAATATTTACACGGTGCATGTCAAACAGTGAAAGTAAAATATGAAATCAAATTTCTGCTTCCTACTTTACTTCCACAGTTTCGGAGGCTTAAGGTTGCCTATACTGATGCTTTTTTTAATACCTGAAATCAAATTTGTGAAAGAAAGTTGAAAAGTTCAATCAGCATAGATTTTAAGAGTGTTAACATAGTATTTGTATGCCTCAACGATAAAATGGAGATTTCAACTTTACGTTACATACCTGATGACTTCTTTACTGGCTCCTTTACTGGGGTTGTGGTGGTGGAGGATATGTTTGATGGAGTTCTGCTTAATTTCCTCATCGCTTGAACAGTTTTGCGAATTCCTTTGGATCTGCAAAAAAAGAAACGAATCATATGTACACTAATTTAGTATATGCATCAACACCAAATGATATGCAAATTTTAGATGATGCATCAATTTCTTTTCTAATAAGGAAGATTTAGTAACTGTTTAGCAGAATGTAATAGAATAAGCACCACTCACCTCTTATCTGATGGTTTTGGTATTTCAGCCAGACTGGAATTTTCAGAACAATCAGTTTCTGTGCCTGCAGCAAACCCACTGTCAGAGAAATCACTTGATCTTCCATCAAAATCAGAATCTGTAAATCCTGAAGTTTCTGCAGCTGCAACAACATGCTTTCCTATATCTCCCCCATAATTTTCAGATTGATTGAGAAATTCATTTTGGTGTACATGATCATCAATTGGTTGCTGGTTAGCAGGTTCGAAGTGCATGCTACTTCTACTTCGTGGAATTAGATTTCGCTTAACACTGCTACCAACTAAACCTCTGAGTTGAAGCTTCTCAATCTCCTCATCTTTTGCCAAAAGAGTGCTCTTCAAAGAAGACACCTAGAAAGTCAAGCAAATAAGCAGATAAAAGATTGACTGAGACATTCTGGTTCATTCAGAAAGCTGAAAACAGTCATGCCAAGACAATCAATTTGGTAGAGAAGAGGTAAAATACCTGCTCAATGAGTTCTCTGACGTCTTTTCCCTCTTTGCTACTTCGTGCAGCTCCTAATTCAACTCCAGAAACCCTCTCAGCAAACTTTAAAGTGCTCAGAGTTTCAGAATATGAACTTACGTCGGAATTGATTTGGACGAACATGAGCGTCTTTGCTTGACCACCTATGGGGTAAAATTAAAGGCAAGATTCAAAGATCAAAAGAAAGTCTACATTGAAAAGATTCAAGGAAGGTGACATTGATAAATTATGAATAAAGGTTTACCAAGAGAAGTTTGTAGAAGTTGAGTAAGCTTGCTGTTTCTGTATGGTATATGGGAGCTCTTCTGAGAAAGGGAAAAAATAACATCTCCAAGGGCAGATAGCGATTTGTTTATGTGCTGTGCTTCCTTGAGCCTGTCCCCAACTACTTCAGAACGATCTACTCGTTCACTTCCTGCCAAATCTACCAAATGAAGATTACCAACCATAGTACCACCAGTCTTCAAGTCCTTCCCGGTAACATGAACTGAGACAACACTGTGTACATAAGTTTACATGATGTCATCACAATGGAAATCTTTCATTTCAATGTTGAATAATGTTAAAAGAGTAAGGATAAAAAAAATGGTGCAACCTGTGAGAACGGCTACTTCTTTCATTCATAGCAGTTGCACCAACGGCTCTATTTTTAAGTCCAATTTCCATCAGCTTAATAACATCTGAAGGTAATTTCACAGGGAACAAGCTAGCATCTGGGACTGCTAAGCCATTTGGTCGAGATTGAGTCAATATCCCAAGTGTGTGCATTTAAGGAAATCAGAGATACAAAAAGTAGAAGAAGAAAATCCATGCAAAGAATGACATGTTCAAAGTTATTGAAAAAAGGATATTTTTTTGGAGAACAATCTGTTTTTAACAAGTCACGGACTTGCTCGTTATATATCTCAACCATTTGAACACCAATCTCATACTCTACGAAATTTTCTCTACTTTTGGAAATCCTGAAGAGGTCATTTAGAGCTCGATAGTTAACACCAATAGTCTCGCTTGTTGCCCCATTTGGACCAGTCTGAGAAAAGTTGGCATCTTATAGAATAAAAAGTTCCTTCAATAGCATGAGTTAAAAATCAATATATCAGAAGGTCCATACCATTGTATAAGTTTTCCCTGAACCAGTTTGGCCATAAGCAAATATACACACATTATACCCATCTAGAACTGATCTAGTCAAGTCTTGGATGTCGGAGTATACCTCCGCTGCATCGTTCAGGTCAATATCATTGGTACAACACTAGAATGTTAACAAAAAAGAAAAACTGTGATAAAAAAGTAATCATAAAAAATGGTGCGTTTATATTATTAAACCTTGTGTTGCGGCAGAGCCGAAAATCCTGTTAAATTTAAATGATCGAAGGGCATCTTTTCCTTCTTTGGATGGATTTGCCACGACCAAATCATTTTCACCAATGTGTTCAACAATAGACTCTTTTTCAATTTTTCCTGCAACAGATGGTCGAATTCGACAATATACTCTGATATTTCCTGTATCATAAGAAAAAGTGTGAGTACACTTACACATCAAAAACCCAGTAGAAAGACACATATAATGCCACCTTTTAGTTCTTGAATCTCATTGAACATTTTTTTATTTTCAGCACTAACAACCTGGTAGTTCTCAGCTGCATGTAGAATTGGTTTAAGTTTTACACCTGAAGATAATTTACAATCAAATGGTCAGAGTTATCTTCAAAGAAGGAAAGAGGGAACACTAGAGTAACATTCTAATAGCAAGGCCTACCTAATTGATCCCACTCCCCTGCATAAACCGTTTGCTCTTTCATTATATTTTGCTTAGTGGATTCCAAGGATAACTTCATTTTCTGGATGATAGAAAATTCAGTACAAAATTGTAATGTTTGGCATCACCAAGATAACAATGACATTAACACATTTGTAAGTGTACCTGTAGGGAACTGAATTGAAATGTTATGACAGTCAGAAATCGGTTCATTTTCATGTTCCACTTCTGATCTTTTGAATCAGAAGAAACCTCAAGCTCCTTAACCTTATTTCTTAATTCTTCCAATTGATGCTCATATTCCTCACATTTTTGTTCCATTTCTTCTTTGGCATCCTTTTCCAATTGGGAGCGCTGTACTTCATATGCTATTTTAGTTTTTTCTAGCTCTTGCTTCAAAGCTGAAATTTCTAAATTTTTGTTCTCCTGTTCTTTCATCAACCTAGCAATTTCCTTATCGTCTGCTGTCTTTACCTCTTCTTGAAACTTTTCAACCTGCATTTAAGGGCCAAAGAGCTCATAAAAATACATATAACATGAAAGTAATTTATCTAAGAATAAAACTTGGATTATCAAAGTGAAACTCCAACACTGTTTAGAGAACATCACAACAAATGAGTAAGAAATTACATCTAAATTTGTCTTTTAACTAAAACCTCTTGGTCTTGCCTTGTCCCTCTAAATGTACCAATATATTGTTTTTCGTGTAAAGTAAGAAGCCAAGACCTTATTTTGTAATTCTTCCAATTGGGATTCATATTCTTGGGCCTTTTGTGTCCATTCTGCCTTAGCACCTTTTGCCTCTTCTTCCAGTTGTGAAATTTCTAACTTTTTGTCCTCCTGTTCTTTCATCAACCTAACTATTTCATCTTTCATATTTTCAGCCTGTATTGAAGGTCCAAAGATCTCAATATACAAATAATATGAAAATAATTTATCAAAGGATAAAAATTAAATGCAGTTATCTACATGGTTTTAGTGTAGTTTTCCAACCAAAATTAGAAACCTTACCTTATTTCTTAATTCTTCTGTTTGTTGTTTATATTCTTGAACCGTATGCATCAGTTCTGCTTTAGCACCCTTAGCTTCCTCTTCCAACTGTGCGAATTGTACTAGATATGTTCTTTTGGCCGTTTCCAGTTCCATTTTCAAAGCTGAAATTTTCAATTTTTTGTCATGCTGCTCTTTTATCAACCTATCAACTTCTTTCTCATCTACCTTCTTTTCTTCCTCTTTGATCCTCTCACCCTTTATCAAAGGGACGAAGAGCCCAAAGTCCAAATAACAAAAAAAATAATTTAATTAAAATATGTTGTTTACTGTGGAAAGCATGAAACCATTACCATCAACTGCTGAAATATGCAGAAAACTCATACCAATATGATAAATTTGAAGATATATAGTTGATCTACTACTAAATACTCATAGAATGACAACTCAAAACTATATGTGATACCTCACTCTCCTCTTTAGTTTCGGATGCAAGTGTCTCGAGAACTCTTATTCTCGACTGGTATTTTTCTTCCCGAGCCTTGAAAAGATTGTTTTGCTGAAGTGACAGGACAAGAAAGTGATTTGAAGAAAATGAATTAGAAATCAAAAACTAACTAACTAGTTTTGAAAATAATGTAATGAATATGACATACAGTTCGTAAATGTTCTGCTTGAGTTGACATGCGCCGTTCAATCTCTTGCGAGACCTTTCTCAATAAGCAAGCCACACGCTGAGAAACAAAGATAATAAACCATGTTTATGAAACTGTATGCAGTATATTTGTTTGCAGTGCAAACCAATTGCATTGATTGTATACATGTAAACCAATTGCATGGATTATATACATGTAGTTTAATGAATGAGTTTATGCAACACCAAACCAAATTCTCCAAGGCCATACATGAGGTATTTCCCCATTTCTTCTCTCAACACTTTCTTCAAGAATACCATTCACAACACTCAGAAGTGACTGAGTGGGAGCATTCTGCATCATTAGACTCAGAAAAATATCAGTTATGTCACAGACAAAAAAACCATGTTCATCTATAAACATGCATTTAATCGTATATGGGAGTAGACTTTAAGAACTTACATCTATATTGTTAGATTTCATCATTTCTGATATTTTTTCAGCTGGAAGATCTGCGTAACTCCCTGGTTTCAGTTGAAACACCTCATGGAAATTATGGCCAACATGGTGTATTAATGAGGCTGATGACTCTGCTGAATTGACAAATGAGTAAACTAACTACTTAAACACGGAGAACACAATCTGTTTGGACACAGGTGATGATAAAAAAGTATAGACAAACAGTAATATAGCAAGAAATTTCAAGGAAATTGTCTTCCGTACAAAAGTTAAGATTTAACTTTAGGACAAATGTATAAGGTCATAAGTTCTCTTGAAACTGTTTCTCTAGTTAAAATCAGCATTTCATCTCAGTAACTAGTAATTGATTACTGCCACAAAATGTCAATTTTGAATGGAGAGTTCCAACACTTCATGTAATTATTTTATCTTTAGCTTTTTAATAGTACAACCTCGGGCTTAAATTTTTTCAAGTTCATATAACCATGGCACCATGTTCAGAAAATGGTATGCTTAAACACAAAACGGAGTCTGAGTTTAAATTCACCCGACCCGCCATAAGTGGAGAACTCATAACACGCTGCAACTTTGACGCAAATGGAATCTTCTTCTGCTCTCCACCAAATGTTTGAGAAGAATGATAATGGAATGGTGAATTCACACGAGGGCTCGCAGTGATGGAATTAGTAACAGAAATATTATCTCCCAAAGCATTCTGCAAACTTTTTTCTCTGAGTGTTAAAAGACAATCCAGAACAGTTTTCATAGACCCCTACACATGGCAACCCGACAAGATTAAATTCATACAATAGTTAATGTCTGATTTGACACAAAGTAGGCCTCATACCTTTTCTAGGTCTGATATTTCAAACCGGGGCAATCCCATTGCATCTAAAACTTTCAGAAACGATTTAACATTTTCTGATTGTGATGGCAGAACATTATCAGGTTCACTAACCTACACAAGAGAATCCAGACTAAAAGATATATCTCAGAATCAAGTTGCAAATTACAGTTACAGTTAGTTAAAAGGTTAGGAAGTGTTACCACATTCACAATACCAGGTCGTAGCCTGTTCAGTATCTGGCACAAAACAGTACCATTGCTCAAACACGCTCTTAATTCACCATCCGTGACATTTGTTGGAAAATTCAATGAAGGAACAAGGCTAGTTAACCACTGAACCAAAAGCAATCGATTTTTGGCTGCAAATATTCAAATTGGAGGAGATCAGCACATGAATGAATGATCACAACATGCAAATTGGCAATAGCTGTGTCAAGGAACTAAGTAAGTTCTATTCCATTACCTTCCACCTCAACGAAGGATTGAAAATTCCCATTTTCATTGGAACTATCAATTGGGCTGCCCAATTCTGTAGTTTCTGATGGGATATTCATCACTATGTTCCTTCAGGGACAAGCAACTTCACATTTTCATGGAGACATGTTTCAATGAAACCCCCATTCATCAATTCATTATAGAAAGAAACTCAAGCCTGAAATAAATCCCAATCCACCCCAAAAAGTAAAAGCTAGCATCAAGGTGGTCTGATCAAATTACACAAATACAAGGCAATGTAAAAAACTCATGATTCCAATTCCATTCACTAGTTAAAACCATTTACTCCCTTCAGAACAGAAAAAAGGCACAATCTTTGCATGCACTCTCTTCCTGTCAGACAAAAAAAAAAGGTCCTATGGAGGAAGTTTTGAAAATGGTCCCAAGATTGTAATCCAAATTTTACATATTTTCAAAAACATTCCAAGAATATAAAGAATACCAAGAATAATGGCAATTCAATCCATGCATAATGGATTTCAGAACCCTCTAAATTCTAATAGAAGTCAAACATTCCCATTTGAAATGATCGAGATTTGTTGACCTTCAAGAATGAAAAAAATTTGTAAAACTGCAGAACCCCAGAAGGACAAAATAAAAGGAGGAAAAAAAAAAGAAGAATGTGAAAAGTTAGAAAAGCAGATTATTGATGCATTGAGACCGATAATACAGTGAGACCTTCACGTTGAATCAAAGATGGTTCTTGATATTGAATATAAGGAGACTGAGAGAGAGAAAGATCCATTGGATAGATTTAATTTTGTATAAATGATAATTATAAATATTTAAAAAATATGATGTGAGGACTAGTGCTGGTAACGTATGTTTGTTTAGAAGTGAAAAAATAAGAAAGATGACAAGAGTGTTCCTATAAAGAAGGAGAGTAACACTTTATGTATCACCATGGATTTGCACGTGCATCAACACAGCTCCATCTACATGTGCTTAACTAGGGTGCAAAGTCAACCTTTTCTTTAGGTTATTATTTGGAAACTCTGTACTTGTACTTGTATAAATCTATTCGATTTTCTTATCAAACTAAAATATTTTAAGTTAAATTTATGGTAATGGATAAATTTAAAAATAATTATACAATGGGAGTTTTTGGGAACACCACATTAAAAGTAAGAAGGTTGTGATTTCAAATCATACTTCACTGTTTCTTTCCAGTTTTCTTTACACATACCATTTCTGTTTTTAATTTTTTTCTATTTTTAAAGAAGTTCTATCTCAAACTAATTACTTCACTTTTCTGAAATTTTATTTACATTTTAAATTTGTGTCTTTATGTTATACAAACATATTATTTATTTTTAAATATTTTATTATAATTTCATTAATGAATTAAAATTTAAATATTATCATATATATTTTTTAGATATTCATATTTCTATTTTTAATAAATAAAATTCTCATAAAAAATCTCTAAATAAAATATATTTAAATAAAAATGTAAATAACATATAAAAGAGTTTTAAAAATAATTAAAAATTAAAAAAAGTGATTCTATGTTTACTTTTTTTCTTTTCTTAATTTTATATACTCTTTTAAATTTTAATATGAAAATATGCTTTTATTTTGAAATTTTTTAATGATTTAATTAATAAATTTTTAAAATTTGTATGCTTTTTAAATATTTATACAAACATGATTTTTTTTATTTTGAATTATTCTCTTAATAACTTGGTTAATAAATTAAAATTGATTTCTTTTGTTTTACTTTTTAAATTTTTATGTTTTTAAAATTTTATTTAAATATATATTTTTTATAGGTTTTCTTATATGTGAATTCTATTTATTAAAAGCATATATGTAATATTTTGAACAAATAGAATAATATTTTAATATTTAAATTTTAATTAATTAAGTAAATTATAATAAAATATTTCAAAATAAAGGAACTAGGTTGCTATCAAACAAAGAAACAAATTGAGAGAGTAAAATAAATTAAGAGAGGTGATTCCAACAAAAACGAGAAAAATAACAACAGAAATTATGTATTTAAAATATGAATTTGGAAAAAATTAACTATAGGAGAAGTTGAGTTTTGAAAACACGATTTTGGTATTTCCGAAACACGACTTATTTTATTTGTGTAATTTTCTTAAAATTTATCTATTTCAGTAGTAAATTTAAAATAAAATTATACTAGTAGTTTGGTGGAAAAAAAAAATCTATTCTTTATAAGTCTGTCTAAAGTTAAGTTCAACAAATCTTTTTTATTTTATTCAATTCAATTATCTCGTATGTTATCTGGTACTAGATATTTTTAAATTTAAATTTTTAGTTTTAATTTAAATTTACCATTTAATTTGAATAAAATATTTATTTTACTTTTATTATATTTTTTATAAAAAAAATTAGTTGATCCTTCAGTTTACATTAATGATTTTGTTATTTTTTTTAATCAAAAGTGAATTTAGAATTTAAAGTTTAAAGTTTATGATTTGAGAGTTAGATGAAAAATAATAAAGTAAGGAACAAAGGGGAATGAAAGAAAAGTTTGTAAATGATTTTCAATACTTAAATAAATAGAATACATAAATAAAACCTCTAAAAAGGTAAAATGAAAAGTTCTCTCTCTATTTAAATTGAAATTATGATTTTAAGAAGAATATATATAAGAACGAAGATTGATCTTTGATATTATTTTTTCACTCAAAATAGATGAATATTTTTATAGAGTTCTTCTGCAATCAACACAGTCTTCAACTCTTAAAAAAATATACTTGGAGATATTATTCTTTCCAACTCGAAAATACATCATTCATCCGATAAAAAAAGAATTTGTTCATTTTTATTAATATTATTATTTATATTAATAAAGAGAATTGTTAAGGAAAACATCAACATATAACTAACTGTGACACTATATGTTGTAATACTTGCACATGAGCAAATTATATAATATTTACCACACAGAGAGTGAAGTCAATTGCTAATTGTAGTACTATTTAGTTATTAAAGAAAATAAAATTATATATAAATGAAACTTATGAAATAAGAAATGAGATTCCGAAAAAATATGTCTTAATTAATTTTAATTAATAATAAACAATGTATTCTAAAGATTTTGTAGGAGAAGGAAAAACCATCATCTTGTTAACTCTATATTAAGATATTCCTTAGAGGATAAAGGAAAAAACATTTTGGTGGCTGAGAAAAGGTGTGAACTTTGAGTAAGTTAACTTAAAATTGCTGGCCAAATTGAACTGAGGACTCGTGAAAGGAAAAGAAATATATTTGAGCCAAATAGGAAATGATATGAATCAGCAAAGATTTGAAAAGTGGAGGAAAAAATCCTAGGCAAATTCCTTTCAAATTTGGAAAGGCTCATGCAATGCAGTGCAATGCATCATGTTAAAAAGCTACTCCTATTAGGCAAGCTAATTGCAGAAAGGGGACCAGAAAATGGAAACTGATTCATAAAGAAAAGTCAGGGATTGCATGAGTGACTGGGAGGGACCAAGTAGCCTATCATGAGCACGACCTTATAAGACATGATGATGATTATATGTCCTGTGCTTGCCCATTTGCCTTATGTTTCTGTCCTGTGCCACTACCTTTTTGAAGTTTCTGTTCTTTCACTTTCACTAAATCTGGCCCAGTAACCACAATTTTTTGGACCACTCATTGCTCATATGGGAGAGAACAAAACTTGCATGTCACTGTGTGTCATCTACTGCGCTTGTGTAGCTCTTGAGTTATCAGAAAGACAATTTTCAAGTTATATCACTTACAATTCTATGTACTCATAGACGCAGGTAGACACATCATGATGTGTGTATCGTGAATAATGAATATAATATTTGGCCTTACAAGAGGTCACTAGTCATGATGATGTGGTTGTTCATAGGAGATTTCATTATTTCAATTCCATATATCCCACTGGTACTTCTTGTTGGGGCAAGGATCCATGGTGAAAATACCACAGATAGTAAACCATAAAAAAATTGCATTTTATGTGATTTCTTACCTGTACTTATGTCCATAACACTTCAAGAAAAGTGATTATTATGTTAACCAAAGGTTACACTTTTAGACAAATTAAAAAATCCCAAGATGTAGGAAGAAAACTTGTGTCCCCCACTTGCTATACATACTCCTTGACTCTAACAAATGAACAGAAATATGATAGATGGAGATAAAAGATAAGTTTTAGCAGTATCTGAATTGAAACAAAATAAAAGAAAAAAAAAATAAAGAAGAGAGAAATAAAAAAAGAAGTCCATTGTTGTGCCTGGAAAGCAATTACTTTTATATGTTTTTGGGGTTTTAATCCACCACCTCCAACGCCTAAAGGTGGTTTCTAAATTTGTTATGGAAACATTCTTCTCATTATGGTGCAGTTTAGTAAAGAAATAAGAAGATATGAGATTATTTCTATCTCGCTCTAACAAACGCATCCCATTTTTCATTTTTCTATTTTCTCTCCATCCATCATCCTATTTTCACTTTATTTCTTTGTTACCAAATATAACTTCTGCCCTTCTTAAGATGAGTCATTTATGATTAACCGTTGTATTAATTCCGTGGTTTGATTAATGTGAAGACATCACGAATCCAATACATAGATTGGGGAAACCTAATATATCAGCACATTCTTATATAGAGAAGTTCCAATATTTATAGATAAGTGTGTTTTATACCCGTTTTATACAACTTGTTTTGCAAAGCAAGAGAAAAAGAGGGAAGTGGAAAAGAAAAGGTATGGTATATAGAGATAGAGAGAAAAGAGGGAAGTGTTTTATAAATTGTTGTATATTATCTTGTATATAACAATATTGAGCCATCACACTGTAAATGGCGAAGTTATCAAAGAAGATTGCATCTTCTTAACTCGAACCCCAGAGCCCACATTTTATATCTTCTACCTGTTAGAGTTAAGCCGGAGCCGGATTTAATTGATTTCAAATGTAGGGCGATTTCTAAAAACAAATATTTGTAAAACAAATTATTGTTTGATTTGTTCTTCATGTATATAAAACAAGGAATTGTGGTCACCAGATAAATCTAAAAGCCAACAGATATCTCAACCTGATGACATTAAACAGTATTGTTAATCAGCAACCTAAAATACCAACTAGGTAATAACAGCATCGGCATTGAATAATTGAATTTCTAATACGAAACAACAAAAAGGCTTCCAAAATTGGATTACCCAAGTTTGCTGAGAAGGAAGATCATCAATTAGTACTAACTACTAAACCTACTGAGATATATATAGACAGAAATATCCCAAGCAACAATTCTAGTAAAATTAACACTGCTCAGTAATATATATTATTACTAGTTTAATATAATACAGGCCATATATACGTACATATATAGCCAAACCAAGTATGGATCCAAATTTGCAGAAATAGCAAAGATGGATGCGTTAACTGATAGATGTCATTGGTATGCAGGAAAAGCATTGCATGTTCTCTTCACAAAACGACCTTTCATTCTGGGCCTTTTCTCTGCGTTCAACTTTCTTACTTCATATCTAATTTTCTTTGCAAACAAACGAGTCCTTCTCTTCTCTCTGTACCTCGACACTCTTGCTTCTCTTCCCTCGTCTAGCTGACCCCTTAAGCTTCTTACTTCCCCATCTACCCCACTCAGACCCTGAAAATAAAAAACAATCACATGTCAATCATAGATGATAGATGCAAGATATAAAGAGCAGAATTGCTAGCATTACTCAAAGAGATGAAAGGAATGCTTGGTTTTCATTTGAGAGTCCTCCAATATCCGTTTAGAAGGCACAATTAGAAAAACCTCTTATTTGGTTTTCAATTGCTTTGATTGTAAATTGAGTTTTGTTTCAATTTTGTCATGAGATTTAGAAAAAGAACAAGAGGGAGATACTCTTACAAACTCAGTTTTCAAAATAAAACTTGATTTTTCAAAATTTAATCTAAACATACACCCGTAATTATTGGAACAAGAGAAATTTAAGAGGTAGTAATGGTAGTACCAAGCAGAAGTCATAGCCAGAATTGAACTTAGGTGGGTTTGAAGTTGTCCACGGAGAAGAACCTTGGCTAGACCATGCAGTTATAACCTCATCGTAGTTAAGTCTCAAAAATATGTCTCTCTTCGTTCCTCCTTCTTCACCAACAGCACCATCACTCGCCACCACACACGCCTTCTCTTCCCTTGCATCTGACAGCACAGACTCAATGCTATTCCAATGAAGGGCATCATCGTTCGTCATGTCAAAAACTGACTCCAGATAACACGCTACATCACCATCAACATCTTCTTCATCCTTAACCTTCGCCATTGCACCCTGAACTCCCCCTCCCACACACGCACTTGTTTCATCGTCTTCTTTATCAAGTAGGTTTTCAACATCAGCAGCAAACTCGGCGAAATCCATGTCGGAAAAACTGTCCAAGTCATCCGTTCTCACATCATAATTGTCGAACACGGGCACCCGACATAGCATCTGTTCCTCCGTCTCATCATTATCCACAGCTACAGGTTCTTGTTCTTCCCCTCCCAGCTCCGGAACCAAGGGAAGAACACTGCTGTTGTTGAAGAGAACCTCTTCTTTGAGACGTTGCTGCAGCGCAAAGTGCTTGTTATTGTTGTTGTGACGTGGGGTTCTTGCCTTGCGTGTGAATCCACTGTGCCATGCGTGCGTGGTGGTGGTTACCTTAGAGGATGCGGTTTGAAGGCGAACCCTTTCGTGTCTGCTAGCTAACTGGTTGGCGGAATGAACCAAAGTGTCGCAGCCATGGCAGAGAAAAGCATCATCAGCTGCACAGAACCACCTTGCTCTTCTGCTTATGCAGCTATCGCAGGCTCGTGCTGTCTTGGCTCCCAAGGCACCTGCGTCTTTCATGTCTCTCATCGTAGAAAACCTTTGCTATCTTTTGGTATGTTAAGTTTGAAATGCAAGAAACAATGGAATATTGAGGTGCTTTTCATATATTTATTTGCTCAGAATCAGATAGGAAAATGGTTCAATTATTGTTAGTGTGTGTTGAGACTTGACAGCGTGGTGTGGCAGTGGGGTCTGTCTTTTTTCGTTTTGTCTGAGGTATTTCTAGGGGGAAAAAAATACTAGTCTTTTAGTATAGAAGGATTTATTTAAGAGACTGATTTTTTCTAATAATTATTCCTATATATACACAAACTTAAAGATTAAACTTCTCATCAAATGCTTAAAAGACAAATTATCTGCTAACCATGTTACATCAAACTTTCTCTTACTTAATAGGGTGCTCTCTCTCTATCTCTCTCTCTCTTTGCCCATGCACTTTTGGTAATTTAGTAGTGGGGGGTTTTGGACCTACCATCTGGCCTCATCCCAGTGTTTATTGGCTGGAGATTTGATGTTCATCTTGTTCTAAGAATCCCCATTGGTTGCCTTTCTGATTATGGGATTTCTCATGGCCCCATTTGGTTTTGGGACTACTACTCAGTGTGGGCTGTCTCTTAAAATTTTGATTGGGACCCTTTTGTTGTGTTGCTTTTATAATTCAATAATTCCTTGTTGAACATTAAATTTTCAATTCATAGTCCCCACCACGATGTTGCTTTCTCCTCACCAGCGGTTGCCCTCTCTACCCATCTCTTGTCTTTGTCACAGTGCATTTAGAACCATTAGAGAAGCTGAGAGGTGCCTGAATAATTTATCTCTGATTCTGGTTACTAATTTTTGTATTAACTTTTAGTTTTAGAACTCTTACTTCTGCCCAAGAAAATCTAAACCATAAATTAAAGCGTGGTTTGTACAAATTTTGTAACAAGGAATTCTGTCTTGCATGCCCCCTCTTATCTTACATTGATGGTGGACCTTTCTTTCAGCATCAAACACACTAATTTTAATTTGTCACGTCTAATAATTTTTTTGTGTACTTGAAATGTAAACATTAATCTACGTAGGAAGGGAAATTACTGTATATAGCCCGATCCCACCAGTACAGAAACGGATATCTTACCTACCAATTTCAAATTTAACCGATGGTTAGTTCAATCATATTTATCAATTTTACGGAGCAGTCTCAGATGAGTAAGTTATCTTCTTAACTTAGATTTCTATGCATGAAAGGCCAATTTTGATGTAAGATATTTGAACCCTGAGTGTTAACATTTTAGGAATCGGTCCAAAGAATAGTTCACCACACAATTTTATATACGTTTTTGGGGCCAGTAAATTTTCTTTATACCAAGACCATGAATTACAAACCAATGGAAGTTTAGTGTTATAGAATGGACTAGTTTTCACGTAGTGACAAATCATGGTTCGCATTCCAATTTTAGGCACACTTTGACATTCACATTCACATTCACCTGCACTCATGTAAATTAACTGGGGAAAGTGGGGGACAAAAGCATGTAGAGAACAAACTTTATGTTCAACTATATAATAACGCGTGGCATGTGTGATAAGGCTAAAATTTTTCGAGGAATATCAGTATAATATAAATATCAATGTGTGATTGAGATTTTTTAAGAGCTTCATAATTGATGGAACAATGGTAGAAAGTTATTTTATGGCACCTGTTTTCATCCAACGTCAACATGAATGCAACTGGTCGATCAGATATTGTTGCTAGAATTGAAGGAAAGGTGCCGGTGCAAAAACATGTTGCTGCTAATTGGTAAAAATAGACATCACTGACATGATAACGCTTTGCTTATTTATTAATATCAACGTTATGTTGCCTTGGAATTGGAACTTTCTTTTACTTGCTTTACAATACATGATCTGAACTAGAACTATTTATCTTGCCATCTACACTGTTATGGAAAGGAAGCCTAAAAATGAATGTATGTGTAATCCTTTAAACAAATTTCGGAAGTGGAGTATTGCTCAGAATCTATTAAAGGAAGTTATTTGTGAAAGTTTTTCAATAAACAGTAAGAAATGCATGCATTTAATAACTGATTTTCTAAATAATTTTAAGCTTCTTAATTACCTCCCAAACATTAATTGGAAAAAGTTCAAATTTGCAAAAACTTAGCTTTAGAAAATTTACCTAAGATATGTAGCTTCTAACGAGGGACAGTGATAATGACAACTGACTAATTGCTCCACTTGAAGTTCCTCAGGATAAACGGCATTCCACTATAATCAAATGGGCAAAAAAAATGTTCTCAAATAAGTTCCAAACCAAACAAAGCGACAAAGTTTACATTAGGCTGAAAAAAACACCGTAAAAACAATGGCTTTGTACACCAAAAAACACTAATTGGAATCTTTCTTTTCTTATACGGAGGAAGGGTTAAGGTAGAATTGAATACACGACATGGGTTATTCTCTACTACCTATGCTCAAATCAGAAAATAAATGATGAACTTTAAAAATAAGAATATTTGCAGCACATTGATTAAAAATTGTCCAAGCCTTCCATTGGAGGCACTAGTCCTCAGAGAAGCTTTAGAAACTGGCAGTGGCAAGGAAGGAGATGACTTTGGAGACATACCAAATGGGTCTTCAGGATATGATGAGAAAGGCCAACATGATGCTCCACCATGACACAGATTATCTACGACACAGAAACAAAATTTAAAAATAAAACAGAAATATTAGAGTGAAAATCAAATCAGCAATCTGAAACTTCTGCATTGGTACAATATAGAGATAAACTTGTTTACTAGTATAACTACCAGAGCACTGGAGGTAAGACGAGTTCTTCATACTGCAAAAAACATAACATATATATGACTTTTGTTAAAATGCTAACAAGGTTTAACAGAAATTAAAACCCCATTTTAAAGTTTCGTGAAAATTCATTCTTTAAGTTTTTTTTCTGTTTTTTCAAATTCCATTTCTCTCTGTGGGGAAGGTAGGTCCCAGATTCATTCAATTTGCTTACCTACTCAGAATTTTTCCACCCCTGTGGCCACGGTAAACACATTGGATCACATTGCAAGCTGTTTCTGAATGCTCCACACATTCAGTGCCAATAATAAGATTGGATTCTTTGCAACGTAAATTATAGCAGGGAATATCTAGTCCAGAAGGAACACATCGCATCCTGGTAAAATTAAGAGAGTGAAATACTATAAATTCAGACTAAAACTTTTTATTAGAAGTAAAATTTGAATTTTGAGCAAGATTAAGAATATATATCTTACGTAATATCCATTGGTTCGCAACTGCATTTGATGCAGTTGCCGGCAGTTAATGTATATGAGCCATTTGGGACTATCATACTCTCATCGTACCATTTCAAGGTTGCTGATGAACATGCTGCAAAGGACAGTACAAGTCTATAGACTATTATGTCAATGTAGTAATATGTAGCTGATCAATCATTATATCTTGTGAAAACTTCCTGACTAGGAAAACATTCCTAATACACGTTCTCCATCTGAAAGATCCTAAATTTATGAAAGAATTTAGTAAAACGTACGTGAATGAACAGATAAAATCATTGCCGTTTAGGACGTGTCTTCTTTTAGCAAGAGTAATAATTTGGTTAATTTCATTTTACTATATAATAGGAAAAAATATATTAACCATATTCTTACTTCAATACATAATATATTTCTTATTATTGGTCAATTACATGCAAGTGGAACTAAAAGGAAAAGTAATTTATTTTTAAATGAAAAAACAATATATATATATATATAGATATATAAAATATGAAAAAGAGTCCAAATATATTAATCACATGTTTAAGAAAAATATGTTAAACTCTGTCGTATTATTGGGTTTTAGGAATACCGGTAGTTTTAATCTTCTTTAATATCCATATGAGATGACACAAAGTAGCTAGCTTTATTTTCATTTCGCGTAATTATTTTATACAAGGTGTTATAACGTAGGATTTTTATTTTTCACAATTTTCCTAAGAGAAAACCAAGTTTTTTCTCTTTTCTCTTTCTTACTTTTTATGCATGCTTTTTTCCTCCAATTTATGATGATCATAAAAGAAAGATGGAAAGGGCGTGAGGAAAAGAAAACGTACTATAGTTTTAAGTGGTGAAGCTCCCAACGTCCGTTCAAAGACTAGTACTAAAACTGAATACTTAGTTTTTTTCTAGTTAGGTGTTCAGGCTCAATTTTCTCTTGAAACTTAGTTTAAAATGAGACAAAATATATTATAAACTCAGTTTACAAATGAAGTTTATTATAGTTGAAGCCTATTAGAATCATTAAATCTGCCACTTTTATTTGTTATTTTATAGATTCTAATTAATAAAAGAACGTGGATCATAGAAGTGTGTTAGACTGTAACCAAACCTATTATGTTCTAAAAAGAAAAGGAAGAAAACCAGAATTTACAGGTGTAGAAACCTTACCAACCTGCAATGGGAACAGATAGAATGTCTCCGGGATCTACCGTAGCATCCCAAAACCCATTTACAGTTTCCAAGTCCGAAACAGTTGTGCCAAACTTTGATGCTATGCTACTCAGGCTCTCTCTTTTCTGCACAACATATGACAAGTAAACAGCGGTTGCCCCATTGTTAACGTTGTTAAAACATGTGCATGGCAGTGGAATAACAAGGGTGCCTCCATTCGTCAAGGGGTTGGTAGCATTGATGCTGTTCACAATCTTGATTTGTTCACTGCTAACCAACCCACCATAACCTTCTGATATGGAGGCAGGCGTGTCTGCTGCATGAACAGTGTAAATGGTTGACATGGACCTTCGGATGCCATCCACACAAGAGCAGAAGATGGGAATTTTTAGGAACGTTTTGGCCCTGAGGATTTGGTGTGCACTTGATGATGTTATGGGGAAGAGAGAGTTGGAGGCCAAGATATCAGAGGCGTTTACGTGGAAACGTGTGGCGATTTCGGATACTTTGGAGTCCCAGGGCAAGAGATAAGAGAGGAGAGAGGGGCATGAGTCTGAGGAATTGCATGGTTCGATGCTGGATTTTGTTTGAACTTGATATTGAAAACTCAATAATATGAAACACAAGATCTGAGGCCAAAGAAACTGCAGAGAGTTTCTCATTTTGGAACCTTTTGAGGATTAGATTAATCTGCAGATGCAAGCCTGGAAAGTAGAAATAGAAGGATTTAGATTACTACTGTTCCTTCCATTCCATACTCACAAGTCCAAATTAATTGGACAGAACTGTTAGGTGAGGCCTGTGCACGTGAGAATTAATAATTTATAACAATACCCATTTGTGTTCGTATATACATATATATATAATTTCTTATTAACTTCGATAGTTTATGTTAAATTTTAGATAAGAATAATTTAGTATATTATAGATATTTAACATATTATAATTTTGACGTCATGATGCTGAAGTTTTCTAAGAATAAAACTGACCCAAATATTTAGTTATGTTAGATACTAGAAATACCAAATTTTTAGTAAGTGAGTACAAAATTGGTTTGAAAGTTATCCCAGGACATGGGAACTCCAAACCTTTTGATATTGAATAATATTTTAATACATTTTTATGTATTAAAGATATAATTATTTTCAGTGTTCTTACCTTGTAAAGCTGTTTAACTCATTCAAACACGTGATATATTGTCATTCTGTCGATGTCTATAGTCAGCAAATAATCATAGAAAATGAGTTAAAGGTTTTTTTAAAATACCTTAACAATTCAATTGTTTATTGGAAAATGTTACTTTGACACTCGTTTTTCTCTTACCTCCATTTGATACTTCGACGTGTCATTGTCATCCCGCGTGGCAAAGAAAGAGAAAGCCAACTTCTTTTCTGCTTATGTGGTTCATGTTTGTCTTTTTGTAAAGGGTTGCTTTTGTCATTTCCCATCTGAAAATGCAGGATAATTTGAGAGGGAAAAGCGGATCTCATTTTCTCATTGCACTCATTAGCCCCGCATCCTCTGAAGGAGAGAGAACAGACGAAACAGCAAGATTCGCGTTCCTTCTGCCCACAGATTCGCCTTCGTTTTTCCAGCCGCAAGACCACCATCATTGTGGTGTTTCCTACCGTGCTGTGCATCCTAAACTGTGTATGTTCTCTCATCCGTTGTTGGTATGAAACATTGTTGGTGGTTTTTGTATGAGTGCTTCGTTCATGTTTAATAATCGTTTCGTCGTGTGCTTTTTATGGTTACTGGTGGTTCTC
>Ga0209700_100823_pt1 | contig 62271 bp, 26 predicted proteins | sample SiratroredBW_FD_187528 | JGI IMG/M metagenome (GOLD analysis project Ga0209700, IMG submission 187528) | Root nodule microbial communities of legume samples collected from California, USA - Siratro red BW (SPAdes) (version 2) | ecosystem: Host-associated > Plants > Roots > Nodule | place: USA...
AAAAAAATTATTTATTTTTTAAAAAAAAAAAAAAACTTAAGGAGTGTATGATAAACATAACTTATGTTTTTTTAAAAAAGAATTCATTCACAAGAAAAATGTTTTTTATTTTTCATTTTTTTTAACTCAAGTCATGTTTCACCTACATTATTTTAATAAAATATTCATAAAAAAATCTTATATTTATAACATACTCCTCAATAATGAATTTTTTTAAAAAAAGCCGTGGTTATGATATAACTTTAGTTTAAAACAGTAAAAATTAGAAATTGTCCTTGTTAACTTGAGTTTAAAAAAATTTTGTGTTTGTTCCGTACAATTAATTTAAAACAGTAATAATTGAAAACCGTATTTTCGTACCACTTCAGTTTAAAAAATAATAATAATTAGAAGTCGTGTTTAACACAAATAACAAAATTAAAATTGAGCGTGAATACTACTTTGACGGGAGAAAGAAATTGTTAATGGCAAAAAAACAATTTCTTTGTGACTAAAAAGAATTTAACTTATAGTTGTGAAACATAATTTCTTCAATAAAACTTGCTTTTCAATCACGATTTAGCCATTCACCTAATAAATATCAAATTTGTCCATTGTGGAAATTTTTGTTGAAAAATACACAATAATTCTAAAATTTCCAATTTGTTTTCTATTTTCTCAGATCACTAAATTCATAAGATATTTTATCCAAACTTGTTATGTAATTTGCAAAAACTTAATAGCTATTTTCTTTGAAGATTTTGCAAGGACTTGCATATAAATAGCTATTAATGTTATTACAGGGTCTGTTTGAATATCCATGTAAACAATTCTAAAGAAGAAGAAAATATTTTTTTATAAACTAAAATTAGTTTATAAACGAATTAAAACAAAAAAAAGATCAGAAAAAGTATATGATTTCTATAAATTAATCTATGTTTAAGTTAACTGATCAAGCATGATGGTGACACTCTAATTGCACATTGAAATTAATTTGATTCTTTTGGGCTGTGTTGTACCTATATATCTTTGGAGTTTCTGAGTCCATGCTTATAAAATTTGACGTATCTTTATGTTTTGAGTATCGGTAATTAAAGTAACCTATTAGCTTATGAAAAAGTTTCAGTATTTAAATTGTAACTTTCTGGCAACACATTCTGCTAAACGATATTATTTAAAATATGACTTAAGAAATTGAAATCTTCACATAAAAAAGTTAACTTACATATAATAGTAAACATATTTAATATAAAATATTTTTTTTGTCTGTTATTAATAATTTCGTAAATAACAATTATATTGAGTAATATTTAAATGAATATGTAATACCCAATAAATTTTATCTTAACAGTTAAATAAGTATTAATGTTTATTATATATAGTAGCACGCGTCTCTCTTAATTTTGAACAAATATTGAATTAGTTTAATTGATATACTTATCTATAACAATTATTATGTGAAGATTTACTCCATGTGGACTTAATGTACATCAACACTCCAAGGATAGTCAATAATAAATTTACCACTTCCGATAAAGCAAACAAAATCATTTTTTGCCTAATTTAATTTAACAAATTTTGGTAAGGAATGAAAAATCTATTTTTTTTTTTCAACCAGTGTTATCTAATTGCTGGGAAAATCTAGAAGCAATAAGAGTAAGGTTAGATAAGGGATTAAAAACACCTTAAATCCAAAACTTAAAAGAATGATTTTGTAAATTTGTTTTATTAATTATTCAACTTTCTTATTTCTATTTTCAGATTTAGAAATAAATTGAATTCTTAATACTCTTTATTATCAAAATTGATGATATTACACTAATATATCTTTAGTTAACGAAAAAAATTAGCATACTTTTTTACATTCAAAACATCCTATTGTTTAATAGTCGCTACACAAAGAAAACTTAACCTTTTAAGTTCCATTTAGCACCATAACAAAAGCGTAATTCTAAAAAGAGGTTCTATGGTCTTGTCTCCAATCAACACTTGCAACCTTAAAACTTTGTTTAAAGAAGATAAAGGTAAAGAGAAAGGAGAGGTTGAATAATGCTGTTTTCCATTTTTCAAAGTTATTTGTTTTCAATCATGCTTAATCTAAATCAGTTTCTTCATTTTAATGTGTTTTTTTAAAACTTTGACACTAATTTTTAAACTTCTAATTGTTTGTTAGCTTAAAAATCAACAATCGAAGATACGAAGGAGTTTTCATTTTCTTTTTGTCAAGTTAAATGTGTTAATCATATGATATTTCTCTTGCAATAAAACTAGTGTATATTCATGTTTCAAATGGAAAATACGTGCTTTTAAGTGTTTAAGAATGTTTAATGATTTATTTTTTAATATAACCTATGAATCATTGAAAAAATATTGGGAAGGGCATAAATAATAAATTAATCATTTATATTCCAAGAAATTGATTATCTCATGCTTCTAAAATTTATTTTGTGTCATAAGTATAAGAATAATTGATTTTCTTTAAGAGATAATCAATTATATTGAGTAAATAATAGTTAATTACATTGAGTATCCATTTTACTTAAAATAATTGATTCACAATTGATAAAGTGAATGAATATGTTTAAATTAACTATGAGACTTTGTTTAATAAGTTATGTCTAAATGTTTAAGCAGTCAATAAAATGATTACATATTCTTGTGAATAGGTAAAATTGTTAATGAATAAGAACAAAATTATAGTAATTAATGCATGATTCATCTTCAGAAATATAACTAAGTCTTGATTTCAAGATGAATTGGAAACACTAGACTAAATTCTTGAATATTTTTCAGGATTGAAATGTATTTATTAGTAAGTTATCATTCAAATATTAACATTGAAAAGAAAATAATTTGAAAATATATTTAAAGTTTATAATTTCTTTTTTCCGTTCAATTAATATTTGAATTGTTACAAATTAAACATATGTTATAATTTACTCAACACTATTCTGCTAGTTCAATTAAAGATATCAATATATTCCACATCTTTTAATTGTCTAACAACTACAAGATTTTTCATTAAATGAATTTTGTTTAGAGAGAATTGGTTATATGAGTGACTAAACCATTAGAAGTTTTTGTTTAAACAATTTATCTAACAAATTTAGCTCACCTGCTATAAGTGCTACTTTGATTTAAGATAAGTTTTCAATTCATTTTTCTACCCAGCAATGAATGTTATACTTTAAACAATTCCACCTTGAACCAAATTTATCCGGTATAATACTTTATCACAAAATGATACACGTACTCAATATTTCAAAACATTTAAAGCAAGATAAAATTTATTTCAAACATAATTCAATCAACACACAAATTATTACAAAAGTTTCAAAACATAGTGACCTCATATCTAGATGGTTTATTTTAAGATACTAGCTTTTCTTTTCTCTTTTAATAGGTAAAAGGAAATAAAAATTTTCCTATCATATTTGAATAGAATTGAGACTCAAATTCCATATCCAAGTCAAAAGTTATTTAATGTATTTTTATTTAAAAGTCTCTCAACAAAGCTTTACAAATTCAAAAACAACAAATGGATAAAGAACTTGCCTTTGTCATTGAAGCTAACATCAACTAAACATTTTTCATACAAATACGGCAAGTTAATTAACCCCTGCAACACAGTAAATTTGCCAATTAACGTGAGAGTGATTACTGATTAGGAGAAAAGCTGCTATAAAATATATGACAGAATTGTTTGAGAGGCACACAAGTCAACAACAACCCGCTCCTTTCATCAAAAGCTAAAGCAACAGAACTTAAAAAACCTGTTTATGATGAAAACGAGTGACTATATTCCAGGGAGAAAAATAATTTAGGGTTTTGGAGGGTTGTGTTGTGGGGTCCTTTAGGAAGCAGAAAGTAAACAAGGGCAATAAAGGGAGCGTGTGAAGACAAAAGACCAAAAAGCAAAGGAAGCCGATGCCAGAAAGGGCAATTGCATTCATCATTCAAAACAAAAAGCTAAAGAAGCTTTCATGGCTCCTCTTCTTCTATCATCTTTATAAACAAAACACTTCCCTCAGATCATTCATTCACAACCAACTTCTCCATCAAAACACACACGAACATTTACACAGGTACATAGATTTTGTTCTGTGTGTCCCTTGATGCACCAAAGTACACAACATCATAAAATCTTACTCATACACAAAATCAATATACTATCACTGTCACTGTCATCACAATGCAGCTAGGAAGCTCCATTTCCAACACCATGAAGTTCTTGCACAAGACTATTGAGAATTTCAAGTCTTGTTTCTCTCCGGGATACCAAAAGCTTCCCAAAACGCCTCCACAAAATAATTTCTTGGGCATGGACAATAACAACCCATGTTACAAAGACTTGGAAAAGTTCTACAGTGACTTCACCAAGCAATGGGATTCAGAAAAGGAGAAGGGTAGGCAAAGAAGCAAGAAGAAAGGCAAAGAGGTTCCCGATCAAAGCTTCATTGGGTTGAACAATGCAAGGCATGAGCAGAAGATGAATGATCAGAAAAGAGAGGAATGTGAGAAGAAAAAGAACAAGGGGTTAACCAACGAAAGGACGAAAGAGAACGATTCATCGTTGAATTTGATGATGGGTAGGAGGGGAAATGGAAATTATTTGATGATGGAAAAGAAGCTTAGAGAAATGGAGATGTTGGAGATGAGTGATGTTGATTATGTACTTGACATTGAGGAGGTTCTGCATTACTATTCTAGACTTACGTGTCCGATGTATCTTGAAATTGTGGATAGATTCTTGATGGAAATGTACTCTGAGTTCATTGCTGGTCCTGTTGTTACACCTCGTACTCGTAGCATTTACTCTGGGCTGAAGTGAGGTCTTAGGTTGCATGTCTTTGTCTTGTTCTTTAATGTTTCTGTCCATGGAAGATTTCCTTTGTTTCTAAAATTTAAATCAACTGTTGTTGTTCGAGATTTATTTCGTTGATCAATCATCAAAGGATCAACATGACAAGCACTTAGATGTGAAAATTCACAGTGTATTTTGTTTTGGAAATTGCTGTGTTTCTTAAAAAACAATAAAGATATTTGTATTTCAATGTGATGCCCCTGGTGAGATATATAAAGGTGAGATATAAAGAAGACTTTTAATTAGCTCAATTTGCGGAAACAGAAAGGAACCATAAACCTTTGCTTTTGCTTTCTTTTCTCCTCATTGATGCCTTTTTTTATTTAAAAATTATTAGGTAGTTCAAAATTATTAGCTCAATTTTGATTATCATTTGTCTCTTCTTTTGTCGTACACTTACCACTACTGTTAACTTTCCAATTATGATGCAGCCATACTATAGCAGTTTCTTCTTAGTGCTTTCATTTCAGGTGACATTCAAAATTCTTTTAAGGAGAGAACAATAAATAAAATTTAACTTCTTTGTAGTTGAAAATTAGTTTATGTATAAATTAATTTTAAAAGTATTTTTATACATTATTTTATTTTATTTTTAATAATTTTATACAATAAAATAGATTATATTAATAAGGATAAAATTAGTAATGAATTGTATACACTAAAATGCTTTTTATTAATAGTTAGAAGAATATGAGTGTTTTTTTTGTTAGTATCGCTTTGCGTGTTTAACCAGGCCTATTCTCGCTATGGGCCGATCCTTTAATACTTGAATGGTCCAATGGAACAGTGACCTGAAGTGTATAATCTTTTAGTATACCATAACTCTCTTCGATATTATTATTTTGAAATGAGGATGCAGTGCAGTGAAGATCATTGGAAAAATTTCTTAGAGAGGTTGAAGGTGGTTCGTCAAGATTAACATTAGTGAAAATGCACTGTAAGAGTATTTAACCCTTTAATAATTACAGAAAACACTTTTTATAATAAATTGAGTTGCGAAATCTACGTTTTAGAAAGATAAACAACTGAAGATAAAAATAATGTGGCTAATAAAAAGGCAGGAACGTTAAATAGAATGCAATAATAAACGTGGAAGAAAGACTCTACTCTATCATTATCAAGACTGAAGAGTATTTTCAACATTTCATTAATATTTGTATAGTGCGAAAAATTTGTATGTTTCTACCGCAATTTTTATATATAAAATATATTTTTTTCAAACGTACTTGACACATTTCTTTAACCAAATTCAAAATATACTTAAACATTTTATATTCCAGAAATTAAATTTTAAAGAATACAAACATTCAAAAAGTATTGGAAAACACTTCTGAGATTTGTAACGATTTTTCCCAAATATCATTATTGAAATTGTGAGTTAATACAAACGGTTCAATATCCAAAAAAAATTAATAAATACAATATCAACTGATCCCATAGGGCTTAAATATTAAAAATAGATTAGGAAGTGGAAGAAGGGTGTATAAATAAAAAAACATGAAAAATAAAGTTTGTCTTTTTGTACTTAAACTAAATTAAAAGCAGTGCCTAGGTCTATCATTTTTCGACTTTTGCTTCTTGCATCCTCTGAGTTACTAAATTCACCCCATACTAAGAGATAATAATACTAAATACCCTCTCTCAGTACACCACACCGCCATTGTCACCCCTGTTCCACCTCCAACTACAACTCTGTACTCCATTACCACTTCACTCTTTGATAAGAACAAGAAGAAAGAGAAAAGCTTGTTTTTAAAGTATTATATATGTTTTGAAAAACTTATTTCAGAAATTCTATTTCATGACGTGTCTTATATATTCTGAAAAATTTGTTCTAAGAAGCTTGTTTTAAAAAATTCATTTTAAAAAATATTTCATACGTTTTAAAAAGTTTGTTCTGAAACCTCGTTTCATAAAGCTCCTTCTAAAATGTATTTTATATATTCTAAAAAGTTTGTTTTAGAAATCTTGTCAAAAAATATGTTCTAAAAATTCTAAAATGCAATTAGAAATTATGGGGATCGAAAAAGAAAAGGCCTCATTTTTCTTTTGACAGCAGAAGGTTGTTGAAAGGCCCAAAATCTACATGCGTCACCCAAAAATACACTGAGGATACAAAGTGCCCATGTGCATTATTCTACTTGCAGTGTGTATGGATATTGAAAACTATATATTATAATTTCAAAATCATTTATATTAAGGAAACATGTTAAAGCTTTTGTTTGTATGCTTTTGAAACCATTTGATTATCAAATAACCAATGTTTAATTTTACAAAATTTATTGAAAATGATAAAGATTTGAAATAATTCAATAGTTAATAAAAAAAATCATATTCTATCCATTGTTATCATCAGTGATATAAAAGTTAATTTGACATATATTGGTGTTTTCAAAATCTGTCTATAAATTGTTTTAGGCCTTGTCTATGACAAAATATTCTCCCTCTTAAGATATTTATAGGAGAATGCTATGCATGTGCTTTGGATATGGTCACATGGTTCAATTACTAAGAATAACAGGAAAAAGGAATGACACACTCTGAGGTTGGAACAGAGTCTGAGAAAAGATGACACTTTTTTTTAAAGTACAGATTCAAAGGTTCACCACTATGTAAGGTGGATCCCATTTTATCTCCTACCTCCGGGTCATGAATCCAAGTGACATACATATCAATGCAAATGATGATTCCAGAAATTGTGCATAACAATATGAGTGTGTTGCATGTGTCTGCATCTGATCTTATTCTTGGGGTATACAAGAGTCCACTCGTGTGGTATCCATTGACATTCCAAGGATATGGGGTCAATGTAACTTCACTTCAATTCCACTAACTTGTATGGATCTAGCTACTCTCCTCTTCCAAACGGAGGCAGGGAAATTGGAGGAACCCCATTTTTTCTCTCATGTCTCTCTCAAGTAGCCGTGTCATGCTAAAATGGAACAGCTAAGGCTCATCTGTTTTTTTTGAATCCACAATCATTGCATCAGATGAAGTGCAATATTGTAAAGCTGTTATTCACATTCTTGTTTGAAGAACTTCTATTTTTTCATATATGATCAAAACTTATCATTAACAAAACTTGAATGAAACCTTACCCAAGATACTTGTGTTATGTTTCACATGAGTTAATGATGCATTAATAACAAAGTATTCAATGAGTAGTGTTTGCTGTCAATACTATCTAGGAGTATGCATTATTCTAGCTAGCTTGTAGATATGTTCTCATTGCTATGCTACACACAGTACTATTACATGAAAATATAGAGGCTAGGATGAGAAATTGTTCCTTCTATTTCATCTGTTGAAAAGTATCTCTGCCTACCTACCTTTATTACACAAGCATGCAATCAGAATCAAGAATCATATGATGAGAAAATTTAAGACCATGGATGATGTTCATAATATTGTGGGCTAAAATGGTTATGATTTCTTATGGGTGGACTTAATTTAAAGCTTAACCACATTCTCAAAGATTGCAGGCAATTGATTTGACAAAAATCTGTCACGTTACATATAGCTAGAGCTATATATATAGGTTATATATTGGTAGCAAAATTAATTAGGTTTTACTGTGGATGAATTTTAGTTTGGCATATGAGGCAGTGATTTGGCTGCAATCTGCAGTAGCAAGTTTAGTTTGTTTTGTTTTGTTTTTTGTCCTACTCTAGTCTACTGATCTAGTCCTTTAATGTAACCTTTTGGTATGAATGATAATGAGAAATCACATTTGAAGGCTTCCCTAGTTGATGGAGGTAGACAGAAAGATAGAGTTCACCAAAGTGGAAATTAATTGTAACATCTTTGGTTTGGAATCCGGAACATGTGGAGAGAGGATTGGTGTAGTTAATGATTGAACATTACAAATTCAAAGTGGTGGTCCAAGAAACCTACCATGACCCTCTTCAAGAGAAAGATCCTAGTGTTGATAAATTTGGGAAGTACACCAAATCGCAAAAAGTAACAAAGAAAGAATAGGATAGAACATCGTTCTCACAAGTATTGGATTGCTATGTACCAATCTACTAATTCAACTTCTCATCAATTTCATAAAAGGGGAAAAAATAAAGCACTAAAGGTGAGCAAAACAAATCACTAGTAGAAAATTAGGCTTTAACGTCTTTCTATTAAGACGGTTAAATTAGCAAACGACGTGGACAAAAATGCGGTGGCATTTTTGTAAATAAATTAACATAACCACGTCAGTTCAAGAAATCAACCGTCCTTGATGTATTTAAAAAAAAGAAAAAATCCAAATTATGAATTTTTAAATACGTACTTAAATCTCACGTCGGTTGGGATCTCCCAACCGACGTGGAATTTATACTCACTACGTCAGTTGCTCAACAAAACCGACGTGGGATTCACAGTGAAAAAATTGGGGCAAATTGACTGAAATTAGGGCACACACCACGTCGGTTCTGGGCTTTGTAACCGACGTGGTGTGTTAACAGTAATTTTTTTTAAATTTTAGGGCATGCACCACGTCGGTTGGGAGTCCAGAACCGACGTGGTACATCTATTTTATTTGAAACGCGCCTTTTTCCTTCACTTTTCTTCTTCTCCGCTGCTCGCGCGTTCTCCCTCGCACTGTTCCGGCATCTCTTCCTCACTTTTCGTCCTCCATTTGCAAGTCATTCTACTCCATTTTTACTCCCTCTTGTTCGCGACTTCGAGAGCTTCCATTTAACCGGTTCTATTTTCGATTTTGAAGTCCGTTTGAGCTGCGTTTCATTTGGAGCTGTGCGGTGATTCTTTCTCTTTCATTTTCTTTTGCTTTTACTGATATTGTTATTGTATTGAGCATTTGTTTGTAGTTTGTTGTTTTGGTAGAGTTCGTTTGGTCGATTTAGGTTCGTTTGTATTGTTGGTTTTGGCGTGGGCACTGCGGGTTCGGTTTTGGCATCACCAAAACCGACGTGGCCATTTTATTTGAATTCCGAGGTTAGCGTTTAGTTTGAGTTTTTCAGTTTTGCTGCTACAGGGATTGATCGGAGAGGAGAGTGATGGATTTCTCTTCGGTGAAAGCTACGTTGGATTCGAAGTCGTACGATAAAGTTGCGGATATATGCGATAACCTAATGCTTCAGGTAGTTGTCTATTTGATTCTTGTTCCTTTTCCCCTTTCATTAGGGTTTTTGGCTCACTTCAAATTCTCGAATCCTCACTCAGGTTGCAGCCGATGGCATTGCTTACCAGGACGATTGGCCCTACGCCATTCACCTCCTCTCTCACTATTACGTTCACGACATGTATTTATCTTTCAATTCTCTTCTCGTTTGCGCGCTCTACATTACTGTACATTTCAATGAAATGGCTATTACTGAAATAAATAGTTCCTGTTTTGCAATTGATTATTTCAATACGTTATCTCAATTTGGAAAATCGGTCAGAAGCTCTGGTTACGTGACTATCCTGGAGTGCACGAGGCAATCCGTGGCTTTGATTGGAGTCAGGATCTCCAAGCTCTAGTCGCTGCATTTTCAGGCAAGACTTTAAAGAAACTTTTTACTGTATATCTTCACTATAATTAATTCTGTTGAATTAATTCTGTATATATGTCAATTCTGTTGAATTTCTGAAGTGAAAGCTGTTATCCGAGATCCTTGCTTCATCAAAATGATGTCCTCGCTTGTATTATAACCCGTTACATGTAACTTTTATTGAATGTTAATTATATAGACTTTATGTTATACTTTCTGGGTCGGGAAATTGGTGAAGGGTGTATGTGTGGATCAATTAATTTGTTTTAAAGTATTATTGGTTTTATGTAACACTATACAGTGTTATTTTTGTTGTGATTGCCGTAATGGATGAAAACCTCAGAATTCAAATAAAATCCACGTCGGTTGGGTTCCAAAACCGACGTGGATGTTAGCTACATCACATCGTTTTGGGACAAAACCGACGTGGTACTTCTTCTAATATAATTATTATTATTACTCACTACGTCGGTTTAGCTGTCTTAACCGACGTGGTGAGTCTAATCACTACGTCGGTTTTTAAATCGACGTCTGATTCAACGTCACCTGGGTCTACGTCGGGTGGAAAACCGACGAAAAAAGCCTCTCATAACCGACGACGAAGGCTGTTTTTCTACTAGTGAATCCAATAACAACAGAAGATAACTTCTATATCATGAGTGTTTTAATTACTCTGAGACACGTTTTAAGCTGTTTTTTCAAATTATTAATATATTTTTCCCCTAATTAATTAGTTATTAAAACAAAGTATATTTTACTTTTCATAATTTTTAAATTATAGCTAATTTTTTTAAAATAAAGATTAGATTCAATGAGATCTTTTTAAATCATTTTCCATCAATTAAATACATTTTTTAAAATTGAAATGTTATCAACAAGGTGCTTTTACATTTTAATTTACATTTTTATCATAAATTAAAAACAATATCCTGTTAATTAAATAAATAATTTCTTAAATAATTCCTAATTATATATGAAATATATGTTATCTATGCTTAAAGGCATCAGTAACAGTACTTGAAATATTTGCCGTTGACAAAGAAACTAAAGTAATCCAAATTAACACGTTTTTTTTTCATTTAATTTTGAAAATTTTAACTTAATTAAATTCTAATTAATTTATTAATCGAAGAGGAGTTTTTCTTTTATTTTAACCAATGTATTATTATTATTATTATTTTTATTTCATTCTTCGACATTATGCAACTTATCTATAACGCAAACTAACAAATATATATATATATATATATATATATATTAATGCATTGATCAGTGTCGGAATAGATTAGAAACGTGTGAATAAAATATTTATAATTTTATCTCTTTTATTTACTACGCCACTTGAATTAGGTCAACTTCTTTTGCCACAAGTTTGAGGACATTTTTTTTCCACGAACCGGGAAATAAATATTTCATGAAAGCAGTAACAATTCTTTTAAGATCAGAAGCAAGTTTCCTTTACTTTTCTTAACGTATGTTTGAGTGTTAAATTTTGAAAGTAAAGATTCTTATTGATTTTTTTTTCATAAGTTAGGGTTTTATACTTTTCTTTTTATCTTCTTCTTACACAGTCCATTTAACTATTTCATAATTTATATTGATTTAACGTCATCTTAAAGATATTTTAACTATTAATAATCAACATAATAAAAGTATCACATCTACTTTATATATTATATTATTTATTTTAAGTTTGATTAAGAATATTTTAAAATATAATGCTGATTAACAGTAAAATGCAATATAAAACAATATAATAATTGAAACTAGAAAGTATAATTAATCTACAACTAAAAATTCTAAAAGTAAAGTTGGTTATAAAATTAAAATTACTGCAATATATATATGTGTGTGTGTATTATCAACAAAATAAAATTTAAATTATGTAAAATCAGTAAATAAATATAGTTCATATTTATTAATCCCTAATATAATTAACAGTGTGATTTTTCACACACAGGCCATGGACTTGGTGCGTGCAAAAGAATTGGTGAGTGTTATAGCAAAAGTATATAGTCATAGTTTTGCTCTCTTCTCTTCTGCAACGTCCTTCTTTCTCTCCCTCTCCAAAATGCTTCTGATGAGTCGTCATGCTCATGCACATGCTCACGCTCACGCTCTCACGCACTCCACACCAGCCTGCATGACTTGCCCTTTTCATCTACGTAATAAAGTTGAGCACAGACAAAGATCGTTTCCATCCCAATAACCTTCTCCTCCATTTAGCTGTTCAGCATTTCTATGCATGTGTTGTGTGCATAGAATCTGCAGCTATCTATCTCTTCCTCTAGCTATGGACCGCACCCTATAATAACTTTGCTTTTGCAAATCATACACATTATATATGGCTAAATAAAAACCAAAACATATTTCCAAGTTAGAACAACCCTGTCTTAGGGCCTAGTTATAGCTACAACAATTAGCAAAAGCCTCCTCTATTATATCATTGCTTAAGCCGCCAGATCTCTATCATAAATGAAGCAATCATTGTGTGTAACATCCATGAAAGCAACCTTACGTCCCAAAGCTTCTCATTCTCCGTACGTGTCAGACTTCAATTTGTAGTCCGCTATATCGGCCCTCACCTCTCACTTTCTGCTTCTTCTCATCTTACACCAATTTGTGATGCCAATTTTCCTTTCCTTTCTAAATGCATTCTGCTAGACGCATTGAAATTTAGATATGAGTTGGAGATCACGTTGAAAGTGGACATGTTGAATATAATCATAAGTGAGAAAGATTTATAACTATATAGTCTTAAAACTTGATGCATGTTTTCTTATATATAGATTTGTAATCATTGATAAAAGTTTTCCCACTTTTCTCTTTTCCATTTTCTAACAACTCTTGCCATGTGCACCGTTGAGTCTAGCCTTTGTAATTTCTCCAAACTTTTATGTGTGGCTTTGTTTGATCGCTACAAAAAGGCAAGATCTAAAACTAATTGAAAAAAACTAAAGATGTTATTCACAGAAGTGAGAAAGAAAATACACCAGGTGAGGGACTCACTAGAGCTAGTTTAGGTAGAAGTTTGGTTTCTTTGTCGAAAGTTTTGGTTCAAATCTCATTATAACAAAGAAAACAGATGTCAGAAAGATAAGAAAAAAACTTTTATATTTCTGATATAATGATATAAGGACTGGTGTAACAAAATTGAAAAATGAAAGGCTTTTCACGTTTTTAAGCAGAAAGCATTATTTTTAACCATACTACAGACTAATTAGCCAAATTTAGAATTTCTAACGTAACGTCACTTTGTCTGAAGTGGGTAATATTAGGGCTTATCTTATGGTCCTACATACACGTTGTCCTGAGTTGAGGTTGGGATCAGATTTTTAAACTTTGAAGGGTTTTTGTCTTCCTCCGCACAATAATTAGGTACTTAAGCACAAAGTAGCAGTGAATCGAATGACCAAAGTCACCCTCACTGTGTTTGGTCATGTGTTGCTTAATCATGTAAACTAATGGGAAATGGTCCTGCAGAAAAATATAGAGTACCCAATTATACGGTCATTACAATAAATGTTTTTGGACCACGAATATTAAAGGTAGGAAATATATATGCATATACGAAATACATGGTCCAGATTATGTGCAGCGTGCATGCGTATACCTGCAGTGCAGAATAGGAAAGCAGAGTCGTAGTTGTTTTGGTGTGGTATCACGTACGATCTGGACCATGTATAGTATTCTAGATTACTTTCTTCGGGAAAATCCTTCATCGTTAGTTGGGCTCACGAGCAGCCAATCCCGAGGGAGGAGCAATATGGCCCTGTGCTTCTATTATATGCTTTCATTCAACTTTTTAACCAATTATGATAGATAGGTAGATAATAGAGAAAAATACAAGTTCAAATTCTCAATTGATATTATTCTACTTTTTGTCTAGCCCTAAAATGGCTTAGCTGGGACCAGGTTAGATAATGTATTTTGTTACCAAATTCAAATTATCTAAGACCCACTTCTTATATCCATTTAATAAAATAATAATATTTACAGTTATTAGTATTGGAGATTTCATATTTATTAAATAGAATATCTTTCGATAGTTTATAAATATGTGTAAATTTTATTTTACAATATTTTAAAATTGAGTTAGACTTAAAGTTTAATTATGATAATTTTAGCAGTGTTTTACAACTACTTCATAATTAATATTTTACTCTTTATTTTTTTTTTATAAATACAAAATTTTATTATTATAATGACTATAATAGCTTTAAAAGTGAGATGTAATGTAATTTGTTACTGTTTTTAAAAGATTATTTTGATATAAGAAGAAATGAATGTTTTATCTAATCCTGTATACAATCAAACTTTAATAGCAGAAAATTGATTGATTTCGAGTATTTTTGCATGTAGCTTTTCCTATTTTGCATTATAGTGCATTTATAATAAGTATATTATTGCTAAAAATAAATTATAAATTGGTTGGTAGATTCATTCTCCATATAATAATTGGCATGTATCATCATCCTGTATCCTGTATACTGTTGTTTGAGGAATAATTACTTTCATACTTTTTATTTTTTTACTGTCAGACTTTGTAAATTTTTTAGTTCAAACTCTTATAGTAATTAATTGTTTGCTGGGATAAAAGAATGGCCAATACTTTCATCATATAAACTAGGATTAAATATGTTTTTTATATTTTAGTTTTCGTCAAACTTAATTTCAATTTCTTAATTTAGTAGTGATATATTGATAGTTAATATTATTTATATAACCATTTACAAGTATTTACTTAATTACTTGTTAAAATATTATTTATTGATTTAAATGTTACTATCATTATATTATTATAAAAATAAGTTGTGAAACCATAATATTAAATTTTAACATTAAAAGATTAAAATCACATATCAAATTGAAAATGTGAGGATAAAAAACAAATTTAAAGAAAAAGTATAGAAACCAAAATATTATTTTCCTAATAAATAATTCTACTATCTATCAATCTTTTTATCTATCCCTCTCTATATATATTTTCTGAAACTGTGGTCTTTTGACCTAAATGTGCTTCACATATGTAATCATCCTTGATTTCAGTATAATTAATGGGCGTCTCATTCTCTAGTCTTCTTTCTTCCACCTCCCATAATCAAAATCACTTCATTATCCACATTTCTTCACAATATTATATATATGTCTATTAAAGCTATACAATTTGAAGGTATTAGTTTCAAGTTGGTTGTCGCTTTAATCCGCCACAAGCAATCCAGCTTTTGCAGGTATATTTAGAGTCATCATGACATTTTTAAGACAAATAAAAAATAAAAATTTACTTTTTTAAAAATTAAAATTAACATATTAAACTAATCATATAAGTTCTTTAAAACTTGAACTGTAATTTATACAAAAATTAATTTTGTGTTATTTAGAGACTTAATTTATTGTATGTAGATAACCTAAATAGGGTCATTTTAGTTATAAATGCCAATATTAGATTAATTTGACTGAATGCATACATATATATATATATATACACACACATATGTATATATACATATACTAGGCTCAGAGAGAAGAAATGACCACATTATCTTAAAATTTTGCAATAAAAGCTTATGAACATTCCTTCATTAGTGATTGTAGAAAGTGAGGAATAACGATTGGTAAGATGATAGCTATAAAGAAGATGAAGCTGGTGTGTGAAGGAAGGGGACGTAATTAAAAAAGTGATTGTGAAATGTGATGGCTATAATTAGTACTTAACTAGTAGGCCTAGGTCACACACAACTAAAAGACTCCATCATGATTCTCTATATCTTCAGGTCTATACTTGGGATTATAATTAAAAACTTGGACAGACAGATATTTTATCATCCACAAGGAATCAATTCGAATATATATTTTAATTTTATAAAGTGGAACAGGAATCTTGCATTTACAATTTAACAAGATTTAAATCAATTTTATGTTTTCTGTTTGTGTCTTTAGTTGTATGAATCAAGTACTATCAAAATATCCTTCTGTGTACACCTTCGAATTTATTTTAACATATTAAGCTATGTTTACATGAGAAAAAAAAATTCTACATTAAACGATCTTCCATTTATATTTTATCGTTTTATTACAGAAATGTAATTGTGGCTATTGCCAACAATAATGAAGTAGTATTTATATATATATATATATATATAATATGGATAATTAGATATTAATAATCACATACATGCTTGAATTTAAATTTGTTTTTTAAGTGTTTTTATAATTATATTTAAGAACAAGGAAAATATTTTATCTAGTGTAGTTTGCATTAAATCAGATCAATTTATGAGTATTCAAAAAGATAGGTTAGACACAAGCCGCAACTGCAACTGAAGTTTATCCAGAAAATCAGAGTTTGAAATGAACTATTAATCAACTTAGGCATAGAAAATCAGTCTCACAACTATATATGTTGAAGTATCTCAAACGATTTTACATACACCAAAAAAAATATGAAACGCAACTCTTCTTCGAGTGTTGGTTCTTCATTAGTCGAAAACTTTGAATTGTTCTTCTCTTAAATTCTCAGTACAACTTCAATTTCCAAGGTACCTTTAAATTATGTATATATCCACTTTGTTCATAATTGAATTCAACGTTTATGAATACAACCTCCATGTGCACTGCATTTCAATTTTCAACACTCACATCTCAATCATTTAGATTAAATTAATATGGCCTTTCTTTCCAAATGATGGTACTCTTTGGTTTTTCAGCATGATAGCACAAATTTTTAAATAATAATTAAGAATTCATATCATCAGATCAAACTGATATTTTGAAAGAAGATTTACAATAATAGATGAATGGTATGCAGAGGGAGAAAGACAAATTCCCAATAAAAGTTTTTGTTGCTTTTATTTATTTTTTTATTTAAGAATATTGGTATTAGTTACTTATTATATGTGTTGTCTCGGTATTCATTTGAGAGTCTTTCGTAATTTACTTTTACATATAATTCTCTCTTCTCTTCATTAATATATATATATATATATATATATATATATATATATATATATATATATATATATATATATATAAAATTATTTCAACATAAAAGGCATGAAAATATTTCTTACGGAGAGATCCTTACTTCATAAATACAAATTTAGTTTTTCGAAAAAATTACTTTATTTTAGAGAAAAATATATTTTGAATAGATTTTACATTTCAATTGGATTAAGATTTAATGATAATAATATTAGAATTATATATACTTAGATGTAATTATTAAAATTAAAATTCTGTATGTAATATTTATTTTATTAATTAATTTTTAATAGTCTAAATTTTAATTGTTTAAAATATTAATTATTTTTCTTAAATAATTCAATAATAAATAATAAAACATATAATTATATAATTTTTAATCATAGAGAGTTGTTCTCATTTACTTTTAATCATATTTTAATTGTTAAAGTCACTACAAAAAATGTTAACTTTAACAGAGGTTTGTAACGATGATCTGAGTGTTCCACAATAATAATTCATGTTCCACAATAGTAATTATGATGTGGTCTGAGTGTTCCACATAATAATACATGTTCATAATAGAAGTTTTTATTTTATATGTAAATAATAACTCTAATAATGCGTATATAGTTTGAATAGATAATTCAAATGCATAATTTATATCATAAGCTAACAATTTTATATATGAAGTCAATTATATTTAAAAATTATTTACCTATTTATTTAAGTCCACAATAATAATAACTATTTTTTTTACCATACTTAATGTGTACTAAAGATAAAAAATAATAATGTTTTGATTTTATAATTTCCTTATTTACATACATTAAAATTTAATTTTAAAAAATAATTAACATTATTTCATTTATTAATGTAAATCAAAATAATTGGCACGAAAGTAATAATTTTTTTAGTCATTAATATTATTAGTAACATAATCACAAAAAATAAAAACATCCCTAAGTAAGTTTGGAAACGAATAACTATTAATTAATTAATTATATATTAGCGAAGAGAGGAAAGAATTACGGTGTTAATAATATTAGAAGTAAATTATTCAAAAAGTTTAATATCATCGTATGGAACATAACTTTAAAATAAGATTTACTTACTAGGATAATAAATTTTACTATTAACTTTAATGTAGGGATAAACTTAGTTTCTTTTACTTTATAAATCCTTCCTGTGTACCGAATTAACTTTTTTATTAATAAGATAGAAACTTTATCTTTTACAAATTAGACATTAAAGTCTTAATTTAATTAGAATTATAATACAAAAATCAAAATTGAAATTAAAAGAAGTATAATTAATATAAGTTATACTATAAATAAGTGCTTATTACAAGATGGATTATACTTTTACAAGATAAATAACACGAGATAAGAAGATAGAAAAACAACACCCGAAGACTTTTACAAAATAAATAACACTTTATATATATATAACTTTTCAATTATTGTTTCAAAAGTGAAGATTGACAAAATACAATGAAACAAAAATATTAAAGAAATTATCCAAAGAAGAAATTTTAAAAAAATTTAAAACTTTTCATCTGAATTCAAATAAGTCTATCACATGAATAAAATTTGCCTATGATAATTAATTAAAAAAATTATATATATATATATATATATATATATATTATTTGGATGTGACATTTCAAATTTTATATTATATATTATTTCTATTATAATAATAATAATTATTATTAATAGTATTATTATAATCATTGTTGAAAATGAAGGTCTCTTAATAAAACATGAAAGAAAATTATGTGTATTTAGTTTAATAGAAACACGCAGTTAACTTGATATTTTTTTTCATAGAATACTATCCTTGTATCATATATATAATTTTAAATTTACATTATTTTGATATATTTATAGTTGACTTTGATCTTGTGAAATTTTACATAACTTAAATTTAAGTAATAAAAAAATAAAAGAAAAGTAGTGGGGAAAAAATGTGAGGAAGATGTATACTATTGATATGGTTGTAAAAACCATTACTCTCTTGTACCAAAAAGTGATATTAAGTTTTAATAAGAATTACTTAAAAATAGAAAAATACTGAAGTGCATTTTTGCATATGTTTATGGTAATTGCCATCATTGTAAGGCATATTGCTCAACTACATTTTATGTTACTGATTTTTTTTTTCATGAAAATGTTAGATATCTTTATTTATTGCGATTGTTATTCATTTTATAAATACCATAGAAGAATTTACAGATAATTACTACTTTTACTATTTATAGTTACAAATATCTGATCGTTTGATTTGTGTAACTTATCTTAGTAATATTATTATATATAATTAAGGAGATTAAATATTTCCTAAATTCATACTTGGATATAAAAATTGTGTTGTTAGCCTGAGTAATAAATCTGCATATTGAAATTGTGTTGTATTTTCCAAAGTCTTAGAAATTTGAATTGAATTGAAATTTCGTGTATTTCTGTCTTACTTCTTAGGTTATTAAAGGAATTGAAATAAATGTGAAAAGTAAGTACAGTACTCTTGTTTGCACAAAACCAAATGTGAAAAGTATGAGGCGTGCGTGGATACAAATATGAACTCTTATTCATCTCTGCCTGAATTTTGCTTTCTCTATGTTTTTCTCTTTGTAAATTTTGCTTTCTCTAAGTTTTTTCTTTTTGCATTTACAAGGTGTGTTTTGAAGTGATTATAACATAAATACAACATATCCATTCGTATACAGAGGAGGGATATATCTTTTGTAAACAATGATTGCAACGAGATTATAATCTATAAACTCATGCATTTATCCAAATATCTTATTACTATCCAAAACTATTAAATGTAGTGTGGGGAAATTTTTGGATGGTGCATTGATGAACACAAGATTTTTGCTTTGTTGTATAGCCTAAAGTGCATCAACTCCTACACTACACTTACGTGTTCTTAGCAGCTTTCCAGCAATGTTCAATATCTTCTGCAATCCTCTTTGCATCCATAGATGCTCCAAGAAGTCCACGATTAGTGAAACCCACCGCATAGAGTCCATTCTCACCTTTCCATCCATTTGGGAAAGGTTTCCGAGGCAATCCATCCTTCTCACAAAACATGTCACTGCCCTGCTCACAAAAAGATTTCAAAATCTCAATCGTTTTACATTAATTATGTACTATAGGCCGATTAATCACCGCATCTAAACTATATTTGAAGATACTATTTAAGCTGTGCAACACACTTTGGCACAAGTCAATCGAAATATCTTTATCTTAGTCAGTCACAAAAGAATTATTTTATTGATACGTCACTAACAAAGTACGTGACCACTCTTTATTCAAAATATGTAAAAAAAACACAAATAAGAGTCTTTAATACAAATATAATAATATAAATTGAACTACCATGTATAAAAAGAAAAAATTGTAAATAAATTAGCCAAAAGACACAAATTAAGTTGGCAAGTGTTGAAGGAAGCACCTTCAACCAAGTGGGTACATTGCTTTTGTAACCAGTCGCCATAATGATTGCATCGAAATTCTCTGTTTTTCCATCCACAAACTCCACCTTGTGTTGTGCTAGTTGTTTAATTCCGCGGCAAACCTATACATATCAGACCATATATGGTTGGAATCAGTAGAAGAGAAACAAAATTTAAAAAAGGAAAAATTGTTTGACTATGACAAGAACCAGAATAAGATAAAATGATTTGGATTTGATTGGGATAGAGAAGATTATCTAGCCTTAATTTTTCCACTTTTTATGTGAGCAAGTGTGCCAACGTCCAAAACTGGGGTCTTGCCGTACAAGTTCTTGAGCTCTAGAGGGCCAATTCTGGGACGATGAAGTCCAAATTGAGCTGTGTCCCCAAGAATGAGATGTGACATTAGAAGTAAAAATTTATCCACGAGGCGTATAGGGAACCACTTAAGCAACCACATTGATAAACCAAAAGTTGATTTCCCAAACATCTGCTGAGGTAAGATATGCACCTGCGGTGAAAACAAAACATCAACGTTTAAAACAAAATATCTTCAAAGTCGATTAAGAAACATTTTAGGAAAATCAGAGACACACGATAGTAGTGACCATCATCTTTTCATGCTTCCGGAGATTCTCTTCACCACTGAAAAATGGTTCCATGACAGAAAACAGCATACTACGAATTAAAGATTTTGGGTTGCTGACCCTGTTTGCGCATGCGAACGGATTCACATAAACTATTCAGGACCATGATAAATTCTCTTTTCAAAACTTGTCTTCATTCGGAATCAATAGTCAAGTTTTTAAAAATAAATTAATTAGTTTCACAAAGATACAGTTTCTGTCATACTAGTTCTTTAATAATGAAAATGACGTATGGGGCTTATACTTTGCCCTCACAATAACTCGTGAGATTACTTTGAATAGCATAATGCATATTTAAAAAAATAAAACTTTAGGCGTGCTCTTACTCCTGTTCATATCATATTTTACTCCTTTATGCACGTAATACATTAGCAGAATCTGTTCATGTCACTGTTCTACATCAATTCAAATAGGAACACGTGTTTAAGCAAGATTTAAAGAGGATCAGTGAATTTACTGTAATAGCAACACCCAAAACGCTTTCTAATGTATGTATAAACACAGTCATTTGAGTCTAGAGAGTTCTTTAATTATATGCTAATGTCCAAAGAATCTGAAAAGAAAAATATCAGAAAAATTTCAAAATAATGAAAATTGAGTTAAAATCTATATAAAAGAATAATATTATTTTTGATCCAAAATCTTAAAATGTTAGAGTATATGAATTTTATAAGTGGTTTAACAATTTTATTTATAATCAATGAGACTTATACTTACACTTAAATACATAACACTTAGATGTCTTAAGTATCATATGTCATAATTTTTTTCTTAGATGTTTTAAGTATCATATGTCATAATTTCTTTCTTATTAACATTGTTATTAGATGATAAGTGTGAAGGTTACTGACCGTATCTCTAACCACAAGGGAAGGACGAGCATTATGGTTGCAAAGATCTAAGCAAACTTCCATGCCCGAATTTCCACAACCAACCACCAAAACCTTCTTCCCACAAAACATAGTTCCACTTTTATATGAGCTAGTGTGTAAGATAGGCCCTTGAAACTCATCCATTCCTTCAATTTGAGGCATGAACTCCTCAGCATTTTCTCCAGTAGCTACTATGAGCCACTCAGAAACATATTCTGTCTCCTCCTTTTTAGAGTCTTGAGTCTTGACCCTCCAACAGGCACATCTGTGATCATAATTGGCACTGACGACTGTCTTGCTTAAAGTGGGGGTGATGTGAAAATGGTTGGCATAGGCCTTCAAGTAGGCCAAGAATTGTTGCTTGGTAGGATAAGAGGGAAGGTGTTGGGGGAATGGCATTAGAGGGAGTTGGCAGAATTGCTTAGGGAGATGAAGGCATAGGCGGTCATAAGTCTTGAGCTCCCACATTGAAGCTATGCAATCAGCCCTTTCAAGGATTAGGCTTGGAATGCCTTTCTCTTTAAGACATGCTGCTGCAGCAAGCCCCGAGGGTCCAGCACCCACTATCACTGGTCCTCCCACACCTACTACCCTTCTCATTTTACCCTTCTTTACCTCAACATAATCATGCACCCTTTTTCCTTCCACCTCCTTCAAGTACTCCATCAAAAAGCCAGAGGGGAGCCTGTTATAGTTTCCACAATTTCAAATAAGCTTCAAGGGGTGCACAAAGTGAAACCATATAACCAAGCTTTTATGATCACAAATGTAGCCTTAATTGTGATCACAATGTGGTCGTGGACACCTGAAAAATCTTTATGTTGAGGCTGAAATCAGAGTCTTTAATGAAACAAAACCATGTTAATAATGCTTTGTGTGAAGATGAAAGTGATATGAGCTGAATAGATGAGGTAGAGTATGGTTTGTGAGGGTCTGATTTGGTTCAATAAACTGAGTTTGAAGTTTGGTTTTGTTGAATGGATGAGAAAGCAGGAAGCAAACAAATAGACACAGAAAGTTAAAGGGATTTTGTATTGGGGTGGATTGATGTATAGATACATGTATGTGTGTGTATATATATTTGATTTGTGAGTGCTAAAAGGAGTTTGGTTTATAAGTGGACATGTCCATGTTAATTAAAGCTATTAAGAAACCAACTTTCATCTCCCAATAAAACCAAATACACAAACACATTGAGAGTGGACAAAATTTTGGCCTTATTAAGCACAAACACTCACTCAAATCCTGGGCACGCACCCTTAACTTATTATAATATAAAGACTTCAATTTTTTTTATTGTAATTTTCAATTAAAAACGTCCATTTATCAAATTATCATCCAATTACTCACAAAAGTTACAAAATGACCTACTATTTATGTACGGGATATTGCACTTTATTACGTAGAACGTCCTAATGACCCCATTAGTGATTTCGATCTACTTAAACACGCCATTATATTATATCTAAGTTTCTAATTTTATGTTTAAGGGACCCAACTAGGTTTTAGCTTTAAGGGGCGACCACAAAACTCTTTCTTTCATATAAAATAAACTTTTTTTCATAATATATTTACATATTAAAGTTCACACTAAATATTTATAATTATATATTTTTTAATTATCTAATTAAAAAGTATGTACAGAAGTGATAACGGTCAAATAATCGGTTTCATTTGCTAATAAAAACCTTAACGGATTTACAGTTAAAACATTAAATACGCATTACCTGTATATTTTCATACAAAATCCAACTGATTATATTATTCGTTTGGTTGTCTTTATCAAGAAAAAGTAAATGTACTGGGATTGTAAAAAATATATAAAATAAAATAAGTGATAAATTTAACATACTGCTGTGATAAATTTCTTTTTTACAATTTTTGTTATATTTAAATTCATATAACATAGCATATATGAAACATTTTTTGTTTTGATTTTCAATATTATTTTTTTTAATTTAATTTGCATAACTAATCAAAAAATAATCTAACTAATATTAAAAATAGTGCAATCATTAATTATGTCTATAATGTTAAAATAGCTAATAATATGTAAAACAAAATTAAAGATATCAAGAAAATATATTAAAATATAAAAATAATAATGAAAAAAAAGAGTTAATAAGGTATAAATTTAAAATTAAGTAAAGTAACTTATAAGTTAGAATTTTATAAAATAATTATTTTAAAGTACTTACAAAACAATCTTATATTGTTAAATAAAATTGTACCTAAGTGACTAGTCTTGTCAAATATAATATACTTAATAACATAATAACAAAGCAAATTGCCTCCATCAAATGATAGAGTGTTTTTCATGTACTATTTGGTTGAGTTGAAAACAAATGAAAAAAAAAAAAAACTAAAGAATAAAAAGAGAATAATAAAAATTAAGGATTCAATTTAAATATTAACAAAAGTTTATAAATAATTTGTAATTTCTCAATCAGTTTATTTACAAAAACGACTAACAATATACGTTAAATAATATTTAAATATAATTACTTTTACTAACAAAATTATTATTAAAGATTGTATATTTATATAAAATTTTAAAAATTAAGATTTAAGGAAGGGTATTTATTGAGTTGTATTATTCAATGACTAGTGTTATAAATAAATTATGTTATATTTTGTCTTTTGAATAGACATACTATAACTTAAATTATTGACTTACTTAAGCCTTAAATTAATTCGAATAAAAAATATATTATTTTTTTTAATTTAGTTGACATTTAAAAAATATAATTTTTAATAAAAAAACTAACATGCTTATATATTTAACTCAATCCAATCTAATTCACTCGAAAATAAATTTGTTAGATTAAGTTTAATATAAAAAAATATATAAAAAAAAAAAAACAGTTCAATACAATTGACTATTTTTAATGAATTTTTCCAAAATTTACCTAATCTAACCCAATTCGTCAATCCATAGTAAATTTTTGTTAGTAACAGCGCTGATGGATTGAAGAGAAACATTATTATTTTTTTAATATTAAACAAATTAGGGCACAAAAAATTAGGAGGCAGGAAACACACATTAACTATAATACAGAGAACCAAAGTGAAATTACACAAATAACATATGAATAGTTTTTTCACATAAACTAAGGTTAATTTTATCAATATTTTATTTTTTAATTTTATTAATATTTTATTATTCTTCACTAATCATGCTATGTATGACTTTCGGGTCTCTCTGATAGACTCTTCTCACTATTAAAGATTTGATTTATGCTTATTTTATAACCGTAAATTATAAGTACACATTTTCCTCGTTACAATGTATCCATCGGTCTGTATCGAAGAGTCAAATTTCCCTAACACAGTCTCTCTCTAGGCACTAAAACAAAGTCATGTTTGTTCAATGCCAAGTTGAAGAAACCCTTTTTTTTTTATATAACTCTCCATTATTTGGTCTTTCATCACTTTCAAGTTTTCAAATCTGTCTCTTCCATTTACTATTCTTGAGTATGGCATTTACATATTCTTAACTAATTCCCTTCCATGTTCTTTATCTCTTTGTCCTTTCAAGCAACTTCAAGATAAATAGTGGTGATTGTTAAGTGGAGGGTGGTGTGAATCCTTCATCTTTCATACCATACTTTCTTAATTACCAAATTTGTTTTGCTTCTACTTTTTTTTCTATTTTTGTCCTTCTCTACCCACTCTTCTATATATTATTGCAACCATATGGAGAGACACTAAGTTTAGGACTCTTGACCAAATTTTAGGTCATCCACTAATCATTCAATCCATTAGAAAAATAATATATGGTGCCATTGTATGACACATAAACTATGGTTTGTGTTTTAAAACCTAAAAATGGAAATTGATTATGACAATAAGAAATTTGCAAAAGACAAACGACTAATTATATTATTCTGGTTGAATACTTTTTATTTATCAAATAATACAAAGATGTACGAGAAAACAAATAATTTATTCTTGTATTTTGAATCAAAATATACAATCTGGAGGGTAAGGTATCTTAATAAAGCGTTTTCAGTATCTTTCTTCTCTCTTTTGGATGTGTATTACACATTAGTTTTGCAGTTATAGCAAAATAATCTCTCCATATTATATTTTTATGTAAATTTAATTTGTTAATTTAAAAAATTTCAAAAAGTTAAAAATAGATCTATATCATGATTTAAAATTATTTACTATAAATCCAAAATACGATTATACTTTTTAAAGATGTTTATTAACTATACTTTTCAATTATAACATGCTTTATATATATTCAAAAATATTTATTCGTTATATATTTTAATTATAAAAAATATTTATCGTATATAATGCTTGAACTAAAGTAGTATTTTAATAAACAATCAAAGTCTACCCGTGAAAAAAAAAAGAACAAATAAATATTTAAATACCGATAGCATTTAAGCAAATTTAAGATTAGATAATTAAGAGGATATGTAGATTCAAATCAATATAAGCTTCTTATAACATATGCTCATAATATTTTTGTTATCCTAGAATAACTTATCATCTACATTCACCAATAGCTAGTTTTTTCATCTCTTCAAATAAAATATATTAATAAACTTAACTGAATTTAAAAAATAATGTAGAAACTGAGATAATAGTCGAACCAATTTGAGTTCCTATTCTTCTTTTCTCGTATGAAACTACTAATTATGAGAACTTAATAATTAGAGAGATTTGGATCTGATAAATATGAACAAACTTATATAAAAGATTTGATATCTTCTCTAATTTAAAATTTCAACATTAGATTTTTTTTTTTTTTATATATCATTCATTTTATTTATATCTATCCAATGTAGACTCTCAATTATATACTTGAAATTCTCACATTACCAAACTAAAGAATAAGAAAAAAAAGGAGTGTTAACAATATCTTATCAAATATGAACAAATTAAATAATACAAAACTAAATAATATGATACTTTTATTGCCTGTTAAAATAATTCAAATTAATTTCAAGAAATTGTGGACGTATTTGGAAAAACCAAAATTGAGAATTTGAAAATTTGAGTTTGTATAAGATAATTAATTGTTTCCAAACTTTTATAACAGCACATGCATCATTTTGCAAAAACATGGAATCATTATTTCCAAGGAAATATACCCATTTGTCATCTTCAGACCATTAAAATGAAGTCGTGATGGAGTACAAATATTAGTTCATATGAATCTCAATTTCACTACTCTACCCATATAAACTTAAAACGAAAAAGATAGTGGTAGACACTCATCTACAAAATAAGTTAGGTTGATTTTATGTTATGAATCAAATTATATGTTTGTAATACAATATAATGCTTAAAGAAAAGAGATTAATTTTTCATATTTTTTTATAAAACTCTGTGGAACTTTTCCTATATAAATATTTCCTGAAACTTTAAATATTAAAAAATCGTAAAAAAATCATTCCTTATACAACTTTATAAAAGTTCTCTCATAAAGAGAAAGTTGACATATCCGAAACTGACCAATCTGGAAAGAAATCATTGGAAACCCAACCCAGACTCCAACAATGGATTTTTATACTACCTAGAAGAAGAATCACATAAAAAAGCCTATAAAAATTTATCTTATTTGTAGCTTATCGTATTTCGTTTTTATTAATTGAATTTTAAAAAAGAAGAAATCAGTGTTAATTTTTAATTGGTTATAAATACTATTTACAAAGTTAAAAATTATCACAATAATCGCATTAAAAGACTAAAATATACATGTCACAAACGTCATATAATTAAATTAGTTTTATTATGATTAGAATACAATAATATAAAATTTATTAAATACTTAAAACTTAATAATATATTTCGAAGTGACCTTGTGTACGTAGGTCATTGGATGAATTATACTCTAGTGTTGTGTTCTTCTTTATTAAATATGAATGAAGAAGAGAAATTAAAATAAATATTTACAAGATTTTTTTTTGACATTACTCGTGGTTTGATCTTGTACCCTCATAAAACCAGTGTATTTATTAAATCATTGACGATTTTTACCAATATTCAAAAATTAAAACCTATACAGGACTTTATTAATTAATTAAAATTAAGATTTTAATTATAAAATTGTACAATATTATATATTTTTTATTATTCAAATGACGCGTTAAAATTATAGGATCATAAAATAAAATCATAAAAACATATAAATTGTAATTTATTTTAGATTTTCACTGCATCAAGTGTTCATATTTTTAAATAGATAAATTTAATTTAAATAAAACCTAATCTTAATTGAATATTAATAATTTTAATTAAATTAATGCAATTAAATTTTAAATTTTGTTTTCAACATTTCAGTTTACATATTTGGAATAAATTTAAAATTCAATTAAAAACTAAGAGTGTTTTCTTCTTCTCTTACAATATGAAATGAGTTCCAAAATTAAAACAAAAATCAATCATAAGGTATATCTCTTATTCTCCCTATGACATTCAAAAATCTTATTCACACACCCAATCTTTGTACTAACACGATTTATATATATATATATATAATTTATGCCATATTACGATTTTACTATTTATAATTTTGTAAACTCTTCATCGTCATAACTACAATCTCAATCTTAATTAAGTTAGTTTTGACTTTCTATTTGTATTATTGCATTATTTGTAATAAATATCTCTCACTTTTTTGTGCATTAGGGAAACAGTATAGTTATTTAATTTGTAATTACATTTGAAAAAGATATCATGTCTTCGTATTTTTATTTTTATTTTTAGAATTAAAAGCTTGTAACTAGTTAAGGAAGTCACAATTGAAAATACTATATGAGTGGATCACTTATCTAATGAGTAAAATGTGAAGAACTAAAGAGCAACCTTCCACTAATATCCAACTGAGATGTTGAGTGAAAGATCTCATAATTTGTAATAATTGTCATATCATTTTCTATCATCAAGACATTAGCACTAAAAACAAATTTGACTAAAAAGAAAAATTCTGACTTTCTTAAAGTGTTATGACATGTTACACGACTTAAAGTAACTAATTTTCTATTTATTATATTTGAATATAAATAATTTCATTACATTAAAAAAACATTTTAGAAGTCATAGATCTAAAATTGAAAACCAAGAGTTTTATATTAGATTTAATATTTAAATTCTTTATCATTCTTATGATATTTTATTCTTCTTCGTACAAATCTTATGTGAAAATAATAAGACATTAAAATTTTTATATTAAGATTTAGGCACTTTCTACTTACCAACTAGGATTGACTATACTAGTGTGAATAAAGAGTTATGTTAATAATTATAGTGAAAGTTTAAAAACTATTATGTCAACATCATAAAATCCAATTTTGATAATTTATTTGTACAGTGTTAATTAAATTTTATGTGTTACAAATATTTTAGAAAAATTAAAACATTTTATTAAATTATTATTTAAATGGTAGGATAATCTTCAACCTCTTTGTTTCAATATTGATTTAAATTTTTTAAAAATATAAATGATTCAAGTAACATAAATAGACCACTTGATTTATCAGTATAGTATTTGTCAGAAAGTTAAAGAATAAGAGGAATAAAAAAGAGTTACAAATTTTTATTACAATTTCATAAAATGAAATCGTTCAAACTTGGGTTTGTGAAACCTCCGATTCATTAATGGGAGCTATTTGACCTGCTCAAAATATATAATATAACCACCAATACACTTGATTACTTCATAATGTAGCCACATTTCTTTGAAGTGATTGCAAGTTACTTTATAGTGGTAATAACAAATCCAATCTTGTTTTTGTGTTGACATGTATAAAAATAAAATAGAAACTGCAAAGTGAGGTCAGTGTTGACATAATAAAATTTCATATATAGTTCTGTAGACTATGAAATAAAATAGTAATAAGTGCATTCCCAACCAGTCAACGTGAAACTGTTAAAAAAGTTTTGCTTTAGACTAAAGGCACAGAGAATATTGTGTTATCTGCCTTATGTAAACTGATTTTATAATCAGAGAATTTGCACACTTTTCTGTATTCTTTGCTGATGTGTGTATCTATCGATTTCAATTGAAGGATAATGGTATAACTTCATATTATATTGCTCCATAAATGAAAAAGGCTATATGTTTACAATTGATTTTATATTTTAAAGTATTACTAATTACTATTACATAACACTTTCTAAGTAATTTTGGATATGACAACTAAATACAGTATTTAAACTTTAAAGTCACTAAAGTACTTTAACTCTTAAAATTCATGATTATTGTTTATATATAGTCTAACCCGATTATATAAACTTTTTTTCTTTATTGTAACGTAAATTGAAAATGGATGTACTTGTCATTATTGGTTATGAACTTATATCAAATCTTTCTTATTACAAGTACGTACTTAATTATAGACCCTGTTATTGTTATATATTTTGTAGGTTTAATAAGTTTTAAGTTGTTGATAAATTTAAATATTTGTAATTAAGTTTACATTAAATTTATTTTATTTATTAAGTATTCAAGAATTATATATTTTTAAAGTTTTTTATTTTCATTTTACTTTTATTTTTATTTGTAATAGACTTGAAACTTAATTATATCTGTCATTTTTTATATCATTCTATGGCGGTCATTTGTTGCTTCCGTGGAGGAAGTAGAAATTTTGAAATATAATATCATTTCAAGAAAATTGGGTGGGGACACAACAAGAAGGACAGTAGATTCTTCAAAACATAAGTTAGCAAATCATTGTCGTCTACAAATTTTGCAATTTCATTGTTATTAGGTTGTAGATAGTTTCTGCAATTTGTTAGTGTTAATCCTCTAAAAGGATCCAACTGTTAGATTTAAACTGTTAAGGATGGTTCACTGGATCAATTTAAAATTGGAAATGTAGCCATTCAAGATTTCATTTCATTTCATTTCTTTCTCCGTTGTAATACTCATTTTTAAATGTTGCTTTGCTTACATGTTTGTGCATTCATAGTTGTGGAAAATCTTGGATTTGTGCGTCACTTTGATATAATCGTTGCTTTTGTAATTCATAACACAAATTCTTTCCCCACTTTCCCTGTACAAGGGTATGATGGTAATTTGTCGAGTTGCTCCCAAAGCTCTGTCCTTTCACAGTATGATGTTACTAGAATAATCCTTTTCTTCTGATAACACGTGAGGCATTAAAATAAATATAATAAATTAACATTTCAAAATAAATATAATACCTAAGAACTAAAATAAACACATTCATAATCAAAATAAAAACTAAAAATATATTTTAAAATATGTTATTTTCCTTGGGTCAAATTCGACAGAAATCAAAACAAAAATAACTAAAATATATTCTTAAAAAGTTACTAGGACCTGTAACATCCACTTATATGTAAAAATCTAAAAGGATTTTAAGATTTTTGGCGTCTTTTGATCATAAAGTATATTTCAATATCAGTTTTAAATATTTTTCTAGGTCATAATCCATAATATTGTGTATACTCTATTTTACACCTAAATGTCATAATAATTTTTTTTTGCAATCATCTAGATTTTTGTATAATTTTTTCAAAATACCTATCAATTTTTGGACAAGCCTAAGTTCACTTCTCAGTGAAAAACTCATTTTTATATGCATGCAGAAATATTTTTTGATGCATGAAAAAACTGTCTTTGATAGTTTGAAGTATTTCTAAAAACTTGTATCTAAAATTATAATTAAAGAGGATTCAATAATTCAATAATTTCAATACTAGAAAATACTGATTGAACTTAAAATAATATTTTTTTACTATAACTTGTACTTAAAATCATTTTCACATAATTATTGAAATATTATTTATGGAATATATCTTATATTTATTTCTTCTCCTAAGATAAGATAAGCTTGCCAAGGCATCATCGACGTTACCCTAATTAGGACAAACTTGATACATTTGTACTAATATTTATCTTTTTATATTTCAACAGACAGACCAACTCGATAACGTTTGCGGGACCCGAGTCAAATATCTTTGACGTTGTCGCATTTCTCAAGCCAAATACGCATTTTCTCTCTTTACGCCGCGTATTTTCACAAACTCCTCTCACCACCAGTTTCTTCTTCATCGCCACAAGGTTGCTCTCTCTTATTCCCTCTTCTCCGATTCGATGCTACATTCAATCCCTCTACTTATTATCGCTGTTAGCGTCTGTTTCTGCCGCTCTGCTTTTGTTCCTTTTCGATCCTCACGAGAATGTTTAGGACCTTCCATTTTGTATCAATTTTTTTTCTGGGGTTATCCATCTTCACTAGACATTTGATTGATTGATTGATTGATTGGTTGGGTGGTTGATTTTGGTTTCAGCTTTATTTGGTACTGCCCCAGTTTTCTGTTCAAAACTATACTATCCACTTCCAACAAAACAATACTGAGTCATGTTTTGATGTGTTGTTTACATTTTCTTCCTGTGGTAACTTCTGTAGCGTGCTATTTAGTAATCTAACATAGTAATCTGTCATCTTAATTTTGTTGACCCATGTAGGGAGGAGGGTGTGTAAGTTCAGAAGACAAAGATGCAAGCGAGTGCAATGATGGGTTCTTTGCAACAACCTGTTTGGACCAAGGGAGTGATTTTCCCTGCAAAAGGGTATGGGAATAATAACGGATTTGTGCCTCAGCTAAAGTTCTTCAATGGGAAGCCATGCAAAGCATCTCATGTTGAAGGAGGTTTAGTCACTGGGAGCACGTCATCTTTGTCTTTCTCCGTGCCTCAAATTGGAGGTAATTGGTAATTTACCATCCGATTCAGGAGTTTGGTTTTTATGCGCTCTCAGTTACATTGTCAATTAATTAGAAATTATATTGGATATACTTACAACTCAGTTATGGTAAATGTCAACAAACTTACCACATGCAATAATATCAATATGTAATTGAATGAGACTGTTAGAATTTACTTATTGCTTGTGCATTCTAGTTAAATTCCTTATTGGAAACTTGTCCTGTGCAAAGTGCTAGTATTATTTTTGCCTTTTTGATGTAAAGGGTCCTACATGCTAGATATATTCCATTTTTTGTATATGTGAGTGTTTGATCATCTCTGTTTCTTGTTGTTCCTTCTGCATTTGTTGTAGGTATGTGACAGTTGTTTTTAAAAACCACACTCCGTTTGTGGGTGAACATCAAGTAATTTGCGCGTAACAATGTCAACAGCTTTGCATGATATACTTGACTTATGGTTGACCAGATCTCTCTTGCAATAATAGAGTAGTTTTTGAGTTTAAAATATTTGTTTTTGTATCATTTTCTCTGTTTCGGTGTTCTGTATCTTCACTCTGATTTATATACTGTTACTTGAATTTATGACTAATAATGATCTCTTTTATCCATCGAACTCACATGCAATTGCAAATGATAGGTGATGGGAGTAGCTTCCTAGACCATGGCTTGAGTGAAGCTGATCCTGAAGTTTGCACAATTGTTAACAAGGAAAAGGACCGTCAGTTTAAAAGTCTTGAGCTTATTGCTTCTGAGAATTTTACATCTAGAGCAGTGATGGAAGCAGTCGGTTCCTGCCTCACAAACAAGTACTCTGAAGGATTACCGGGTAAAAGGTAATGGTCTAGTTGCTTTAAGAAAACGTTTTCTATTCTTTTTCTGGAAATTGATTTTTGTTTCATATTTTCAAGGCTTTTAGAGAATATATCTGTTTTGGTATCCTGATTTTGTTTTTAGGAAATGAGAATATTGAAAATGTGTTCGGCTTATTCGGTTTCTAAGAATTGGAAATTTCATAAAACTGTTTTTCAGAGGTCTAAAGTAAATACTGAATTGTATCTTTCCTTTTCCACTCCTGCAATTACATAGATTGAAACCTCGTTATCCATTTAAGGTATTATGGTGGCAATGAGTACATTGATGAGCTTGAAACCCTATGTCAAGAAAGGGCACTGGCTACATTTGGTGTAGATGGAAATAAGTGGGGTGTTAATGTTCAACCATTATCTGGTTCCCCAGCTAATTTTGCAGTATATACTGCAGTTCTTAAACCACATGATCGAATAATGGTAATCTATTTTCCCCACACTTGATTTTGACTATTCCAATTGACAGCTCATTATCTAACTGTTCTAATGTGTAATGCTATGTTACTAGGGTTTGGACTTACCTCATGGAGGACATTTGTCTCATGGATTCATGACACCTAAAAAACGTGTTTCCGCCACATCAATTTATTTTGAATCTATGCCATATAGACTTGATCAATCAACAGGTGCTTTTGTTTTCTCATTAAAATTTTTATAATAATTGGCTCCTTTATGTGATAACTTATTTCTTAACCCGCATTGGGATCACAACAGGTCTTATTGATTATGATATGTTGGAAAAAACTGCTAATCTCTTCCGACCAAAACTTATTATTGCTGGTGCTAGTGCTTATCCCCGGGACATTGACTACCCTCGCATGAGAAAAGTATAGTTTTTATTCATGCATTTTCTGGAATTATATATTGCTCATGATCTAATAAGTTTCTATTTATATATGGTTTTCTTCTTAACAAAAAGCTAATTACACCTTGTATACATGAGAAGATTGCAGATGAAATAGGTGCTTTTCTTATGATGGATATGGCTCATATAAGTGGGCTCGTTGCTGCATCTGTACTTGCTAGTCCCTTTGAGTATTGTGATATTGTGACCACCACAACCCACAAGGTTTGCCTTGAGATATTTTTATGTCACACTTTGTACCTTTGCATTTAAAATGAAAGAAAGAGAAGTTGTATTCATTTTTGTACAAACTTGATGCATTGCTTACTTGAAGCTCTAAAGTAAACACTTTTCTTTGTTACACTTGATGCACTTGTCACTTAATTCGTTAAATATTTTTTCCCAGTCTTTAAGAGGTCCAAGAGGTGGTATGATATTCTTCAAGAAAGATTGTGTGCATGGGGTTGATCTGGAGTCTGCCATCAACAATGCTGTTTTTCCTGGTCTACAGGTAAATCAGTAATGTCCCTTATTAGTTTTCTTTCAACTATTCTAACTCAGGTGCATGGATCATGTGCTCTTATGGAGAAGATAAGTTTGTCCGCTTTATCCCAGTTTGTGATTTTGATAGTGATGGTGTTGGAATTGTCCAGGGGGGTCCTCATAACCACACAATTGGAGGACTAGCAGTTTGCTTGAAGTATGCCCAGTCTCCAGAATTTAAAATCTACCAAAATCAGGTATACCACCTATACCTTTTTATCATTGGTTAAATTTGTGCTAAGGCACTTACACACCAGCTTCCTGCAGGTGGTGGATAACTGTAGAGCTCTTGCTAAGAGGTTAATTGAGCATGGATATAAACTGGTTTCTGGTGGTAGTGACAATCACCTGATTCTGGTTGATTTTAGGCCATCTGTAAGCTTCTTTCTCTCTTTTTTTTTTGTGCGTGTCTGTAAAATACCAGTTATTCTCATACTCTTTAATTTCAATGTAAATAGCTGACATGTTTTTCCACGTGGAAAGACATTTTAAATGTTTTGCATGTCGATGTATGATTCTTTTGTTCTTTTAGTACCTCGGACATATTTCTTTTTAATTAACATCACATCCTTCAGGGTATTGATGGTGCTCGGGTGGAGAAAATTCTTGACATGGCTTCCATTACCCTCAACAAAAATTCAGTGCCTGGTAAGACTCTTGTTTCTTGCATGCATCATTTTGACATTTATGCTTGTTGTCCTTGACACAAATGCCCCGTTCTTACTGGCATGTGCTAATTATAAAAGGTGATAAGAGTGCCTTAGTTCCTGGGGGCATTCGCATCGGTGCTCCTGCAATGACCACAAGAGGACTTGGTGAGAAAGAATTTGCTCAAATTGCAGACCTTATTCATGAGGGTGTGCAAATAAGTCTTGAAGCCAAAAGCTTGGTGTCAGGAACGAAACTCCAAGACTTTTTGAAGTTTGTATTGTCTCCTGAATTTCCTTTGGGAGATAAGGTTTCTGGCTTGCGTCGAAAAGTTGAAGCTCTTACTACTCAGTATCCAATACCGGGAGTGTAAATGAACCTGATTTATTCAGCATTTAAAACTAGGACGCTATTGAACATAATTGTATAATAATCATGCTTCAATGTGTGTTGCGTACTAGCTGGTAATACTTGTTATATGGTACATTTGCTAGCAAAATGCAGCTTTATGATCATCCCATGTGTAATTGGATGCAAATCGATCCTTGATCCTAGTAGAAACATCTATTAGGCGTTGCTTCCTTTTGCTCTAACAGTAATAATAACATGTAATCGTCTTTTTATTTATTCATAAAGTTGTAGCCTAACACGCGAATGAGATGTTTCTTGAGGTGAATAAGAATTTGATAGCAATATATGTCACATTCAAACTTTTTTTTTCAATCAAGAAGGAAATTTTGTTATTCATTTGTTAAACTAAAATTCTTATTAAAGTGTTCTCTCTACTATATTTAAAAAATTGATGTATTATTATTTATTTTATTTTAAAATATAATATCTTATTTAAATATAAATCAATAACTACTATTTGATTATATATCTATAGATATCGAAATCAATTAAAATTTATTGTACACAATGTTAAAGATAATATGTGATATTTTACCATAATTAACACCCGGTATAATTTGATTAAGCATGTACATTCACGTGAGTTTGCATTTTTTCCTTTTTTCTAATTTTTGAGAAAAAAATAAAAGAAAACTTTGGTTTTACATAAATATTTTCAAAATGGAACAATAAATTAAGGTAAACCTATTTTATCACATTTTATTTTGTTTTACATATATTAGACACCTCTCTTAATTGAAATAAACAAATTTCGCTCTCTTCTTCTGAACTCTCACTCTTAATGAACTTAAGTTTGCCCCTTCAAACAAGTTATAAGAAAATTACATGTTGTATATTCTCATCAACTTCATTCGGTAGATTTTTAGTACTGAATTTTGTTTCTTTGACCTTCCCCAAGTGGCAGTTGGTGCAATTGTGAGTTTTAATGAGATTGCAAGTTGTAACCTTATTCTTCGGTGATATTATTGTTAGTGTGACTTTGTGAGTGTTCGCTTATAGGTAACTAAATGTTGTGATGTGGTAACATTAAATATAATTTAATGTAATTTAGGAAACATTTAAAATTGATTTTAATGTTTTCTGTGCTTTTCGGTAGTGAGTTGTCATGACATATTTGTCAAATCAAAGTTTTGTGACAATCACAAAGAAATATCTAAGGATACCAAGATTAGGCATATAAGGTATATAAGGTATGGTGCTTATTATCAGTTTAAAAAAAGGTGTGATGTTTTATTTCATGAACAAAATTAACACCGAAAGTCCTGTATCGTGTGGCACTTTCATCTGGATCTTGGATAACTCTTTGAAATATAAAGAAATGAAAATAATTTTTTAATATTTTTCATAATTTAGAAAAGATTTATAGTATTTGAATAACCACTAGTGGTGCAAGTATATGTTATTTTTGTTACATTGAGAAACTCCATATTTTATTTTTTGAATTTGAATCTAATTTTATTAGAGATGGTCATACTTATAAATTCTCTTATATTTACTCTTATAAGATAATGTATATCAACATTCATGATAAAAAAAAAATGTACAAAGAAGAAAAAGAGACAAACAAGCAAATAGATAGACAAATGATAATTAAGAAAATAATTTTATTAATCTATATCTTGTATTACATAAGGTGATAAATATACAAAAAGGAAAGAACAAAACTAAAAACAAATACAAAAATAGGTAAACAACATCAGATGAAAATAACATTAAATGCAGACAGTAAGGAAGAATCACTAAACAATAATACAGGATTACTTAACTATTATCGATTAAAGAATTTATTTTAATTTTTTAAACAACTCTTATATAAATATATAAGTTAATCCTAACACTAAAAATCAGAAATATCATAACAAGATACTTCATAATAATTATAGATAAACACAATTTTGAGTTCTCCATTAGACTCAAGATTTTTTTAAACATAAATTATTGTTTCTAAAGATTTTACCTCTTGAGAAAATTTGACAAACCATTTCTCATTTCTCCTAAAAAAATTTGTCCACGGTCCAGTTGCAATCTCGGTTGTGATAAACAAGAAGATTGATAACAAAGTAGTTTTATTACTTGCTTAAATAATTTATAAGCTGTAAGTAGCAGTTGGTATTTTAATTGACATTAGTCATTAGTTGGACAAAATTTTTCAGTTGGTATATTCTTCTGAACTTCACCAACATTCCTGCTACACGTGCCGCAATTATTTAATTTTAATTAAACTAAATTTTAATTTTTCATATCAAGTGAGTAATAGATTAATGAAATTTGTTTTCATTAGTGACCTTCTAAGACAAGTTTATTTTAAATATTATCGTGCACAGTGATGTTGTTAAAATGCTTGTTCAAATTAATGGTTGAAAACTTAAATTGATTTTTCTAATAGAGAATCACCACTTATTTAGTATCTTATTGTTTTATTCTTTTTTATTGTTACAGAAACTGTACCATTTAATTTAACAGAATACATACATTATCCTTTTATTAAGCTAATAATGATTATTCAGAAAAGGGAACCATTAAGTTGTAGTATATCGCATATTTGTTCTAAATTACACGATAATAAATATAACTAACCGGTCGACAAAGAATACTTTATACTTAGGAATTTGTTTTTCTATTTTATTTTCAATATATAAATATTTTATTTAATCCTTTTATCTTATTTTTTATAAAGTAATTATCTAATTTTTTTATCATTAATGCAAATTAATTTTCTTTCTCTATTCTTCTATCATATTACACCTTTTTTTTTCCTGTTTCTGTTTTCATTTTCTTCTATTATATTGTAATTTCTTTTTTCCATTATTTCTGTTTTCGCATTTTTGGTTTTAGTGTATTAATAAATTTATTCTACAAATTAAGTAAATTTTGTATGCAAAATACTTTTTCATTTTCTTATATATTATTCTAATAATATGGTATAAATGCAAATATACAAGCATGAGAAGGAATAAAAAAAAAAAGAGACTTTATCCTAAAATAAATAAGAGGCGCATCCTTGTGGAATTTCCCGGTTTAGTTTAAAACAGCTGAATACTAAGAATCAAATAAGTAACGCAACGGCTCTTTAATCCTTTGGCCCTTCTGCGCCAACTACTCCTTTATCGTAATGTGCATTCCAGCGCAGCAAGTCACTTTAGATCCTCACCGTTCAATTCTTTTCACGTGTCACCAAATTCTGTGGCCAAATCACTCAGTTTCATTGTACTTTTAAATTTCTTTATGCAGCTGAACAAAACTCCTCTAACTACCGAAAATACCCTTCTAACGTTCGCATTAACCATCGTCTTTATTGAAACAGCCAAAGGTCATTATCGTCGTAGCAGAAGCTCCTTCAGAAATACTATCCTTTTCTTAAATTCCATTTATTTGTCTATTTGTTTTCATTTATTAGTGTGTATTATTTTTAAGTTATTTATATGTTTTCTCTCTCTTCTTCCTCTTCTTTCACTGCAACACAGTGTGTGTTACTCTACAATGAAGGTTTCAGCAATGGCGAATTTCGCGTTCTGAACTTCCACAGCTAGTAGTTCACCGAGTCGCACTACCGAGGACTTCCAACATGTTGGACGGAATGCTCGGCAGAGGCTTCACCGCGAAATGGTTCTTGCTGTGTTCTTTGCTTTTGTTTATTGTTGTTATTTGATGAAGAACGGTGGAGAGAATCAAGAGTGCGTTTATGCTTCTCATTACAAACGTGATTTTTTCTTCTGCTTTTTTTGTTTTCAGCAAATCGTTGATCAAATTGACGAAGAGTCGGATTGATGTGATACGGAGGAAGAGAAGAGCGACAGAGAAGTTTCTGAAGAAGGATATTGCTGATCTATTGCTCAACGGTCTCGATATTAATGCCTACGGAAGGGTAATTGATTCTCTTCTTTTGTGTTTGTTTTTGTTTTGCGCAGTTTCTGGATTATGTAACGTTATTGAGGATGCTGGTTTTCATCGACTGATGGATTGCATTAGAGTTTTAAATGTGTGAACAATTGCCTTGCATGTTTGATGAACTCGTTTTCAATTAAGTTTTGTCTTGTTGCGGGGTGTTTAAACAGGCTGAAGGACTCGTGGTTGAGTTAACACTGTCCTCTTGCTATGGTTTCGTTGAGCAATGCTGTGAGTTTGTGTTGAAGCACCTCCCAGCGATGCAGAAGCTGAGGTATTATTACTTTGTTCATTTGTTTCGAACTTCTGCTTTGATATTGATATAGTCTCTATTTCTCTTTTTTCTTTTCATTTTAATTCTCATTTCAACTCGGCATTATGACTAATTGCTTTGGCACTGGATCGGTATATGTGATGCACGAAATGCAGCAAATTTTAGAACTGAAAATATAAATAAAAAGTATGGATGCATTACTATAGTTCTGAAATAATATGAATGAAGAATATTAAATATACGTAGATTATGGTAAAGTCATTTATTTCAAACTCGTATAAAATATCTCACATCTCACCGGCGGCATATTTTGAGTTTGATTGAATGAAGAAAAGAATGGAAATTTTAGGAGACAAAAAATAGCTCAATTTAGTTTTTGAAAAAAATGTCATTCTACACAGGGGCTTATAACGTACATCTACCTTTATCTCATGGCCTAGTTTGATTAAAGTCACACTCAAGCCGCCTTTAGTTTTTTTTTTTTTTTTTTAAAAAAAATTATAACAAGTGACTTAGTGTACCGTAGGGATATGCATTGCGTAACGGCTACAGATGCATTCGACAAAATAAAATACCAAGCTTCCCTGGAGATGAGGATTATCAGTGATTTGGTAGCGGTGTTTTTTCTTCTAATATCGTCATTCCTCATTAACTTTTCTCTCCTCGTTGTCTGATCAACAATGCCAGATGTAGAAATTGCATCATTTTAGAGGAAAAGGTTTCCTAATTTGTATCTGCAATGCTGCAAGGTATTCCTGAAAATGGTCACCAACACTACTGACTACACCATAATGATTGTGCATCTACAGGTTCACATGTGTGTAGTTGTTCTGGTGTGGTTGAACATTGTTCTGGCCTTTGCGCCTGCATTTTTTTCTTTATTTAGGTACACATACGGTTTTCCCAACCAAATAAGCAGCTTTAGTAGTGTTTTTGGTGAGATGAACTGGTAAAATTGAAATGACGCATTCATTTTAGGATGTAGAAGGGGTGGAGTTATGTTTATTTATTTTTCAGTTGACGAATATGGTTGGTGGGACACCTGTAACTGTCACAAATGTCTCAAAATTATTATGGTTGGATACTTGTTCTATATTTTCCCTCAAATTCAGAAGTTGAATGACTTAATGACATAACTGCTTCCAATGCTTTTACAGTGGTTGCCCGGAGCAATGTAGGATGGCTGTATCGTCTCTGATGTTTGGTGCTGCAAGATTTTCTGATTTACCAGAGTTACGTGACCTTAGACAAATATTTCAGGAGAGATATGGGAATTCCATGGAATGTTATGTCAATCAAGAGGTGATTTTTCATTTATCTTAGAACTTTAAATATTGATGACTTCTTCTGTTTTCCTGTATTGACTAAATTTCAAATTATCAGTTTGCTGCAAATTTGAATTTCAAGTCTTCTACATTGGAGAACAAGGTCTGCTTGATGCAGGAGATTGCATCAGAGTTTTCGATAAACTGGGACTCCAATGCTTTCAAACTGCGGATGTCGAGATCCTCTGTGGTACAGGTGCTGTCTTTTGCATTTCCTTTTCACTTTATACTAGTTTCGTTCTCAAAATTGAATAGTGGGATCATTCTTACATTGTTTCAAATTTTTAGAATGTATGTGAAATTGTTAATATTTGATGTACAGGGACAGAATATGTCTAAACATGATAAACCATCATACGACAAGGATTTTACCGGAAGGGAAATGAGGAATGATGTTTTGTTAGAGGAAAATCGTGATCTTGCCAATGATGGACGGAGATTTCAGAATGGCAAGGAAGCTGTAGTCTTAAACAGACATGAACGTGATCTTCCGTCTAAATCCGCACTCCCTGGAAATGGTCGGGAAGTTCCTCAGAAAAGGAATAGCCATGATAATCCAGGAAGGCATGAGGTTACAGTTGAGAAGAGCGACAGAGGCTATTGGAAGGAGGGTAGTATGCTAAAACCGATAGGACATCCATCTCCGTATAAAACTGTGGAACAAATCGAAGGTGATTCCAAGCAGCATAATAGTAGGGGGCATACCACCCCTCCAAGAGAAAACCAGGCTAGTATGCTAAAGCTGACTAGACATCCATCCCAGAAGAAAAAGTTGGAACAACTTGAAGGTGGTTCCAAGCTGCATTATAGTAGGGGGAATACCCACCCTCCAATAGAAAACCTTGGCAGTATGCTAAAACCGATTGGACATCCATCTCAGCAGAAAACAGTGGAACGATTTGAAGGTGGTTCCAAAGTGCCCAATAGTTGGGGGAATACCACTCCTCTAAGAGAAAACCAAGGTAGTAAGCTAAAACCAATTCAACGCTTATCTCAGAAGAAAATAGTGGAAAATGTTGAAGGTGGTTCCAGGCTGGAAGATAGTTGGGGGAATACCACCCCTCTAAGAGAAAACCAGGACACTGCAACTGCTAGGAAGTCTCCCAGTCATGCCGGATCACATTTTAGGAGTAATGCAAAGGAGCCATTCTCTGTTAATCATGGTGGCGTACCTGCAACTGATAAATCCGAGAGAAATATTCAAAGGGATGAAACAACTACACTGAAGTCCTGCTACAGTAATGTCATTCCACCTCCATATGTCAAACAACCTAATTCTAAGCAGCAGAATAGCACACGTGGAGCCAATATAATATCTTCACTTACCGACAGTGGTGGCCTCTCTACATATCATTCAGCACATGAGAAGCCTGATACTACTGTGACGGAGAGGATTCAGATAGGTTTGGATAGTTCTGACCAGGATTGGCAGGGCAATAGACACGAGAGACTGAGCAAACAGAGTCGTGAAAAAGAAATCTCATTTCAACAAGATGCTGGAGAAGTCCCTGTGGTAAAACCAAGATCTATGAGGCGAAGGCACTCAAGATCACGACCACCAGGTTACTACGATGCCTCTAACGAAGACTCTGGAGTTCAGAGAAAATCGAGGAGCAGAAGCAGGAGACGAGATGATTCAAGACGTGGTCTGCAAGCTGTGTTTGATGATGAGCGGTATCAAAATGCTGCAGAGGAAAGGATAATAGATAAATTGCTGATCCATTATAGCAAAAAGCCGTCCGTCCTTGTGCCAGAAAAATTAAAAAGAAACTCTAAAACTCACCATGCACATCAAATGGATGACTCAACCAAGGAATTGCAGCAGAGTGGAAGCGGAGATGGATCTGATGAGACACCAGAGATGGTTAGTTATGCAGCACGATCATTCTCCCTTCCTCGTGAACAACAGAGAGAAGTGGAAGTTAAGAAAGTATTTAATCGCGCTGCTACATTTGAGCCAGTTAGATCACACGAAGCTCGGCATGTGCATCCCAAGTTACCTGACTACGATGATCTAGCAGCTAGGATTGCAGCTCTAAGAGGATGATAAAGGGTATAAGTACAATGTTTTATGATCATCGTGCTTTGATATGTACAATGTTTGTGCCTGGAATTACAGAAGATTGCATTGTGTTGCTTTTATTGCAAAATGTTGCTTACTTCGGAGCCGTCATAAATCGTCATGCATGATCTTGTCTGTGTTGGTTGACAATAGTGACTCTGCCATCATCTTCTTACTACGCAAGTATGAGCTATACAGAACATCAATTCATGTTTTGTCTTTTATTTTGATTGTAGAAGTGTTTGTAACAAAAAATTATGTTGTTCCTACACCTTCGGGTCGGCTAATGGGAATAAAAAATGTTGAGACAGACATTATTGGTTCAGAAACTCTCTTATTCTAGCCCTTTTTTTTTCTGATAATGTTGTTTACACGTTTATAAATACATTATTTTGTATTATAGCTTAGTTTTTTCAGTTCTGTAACTTCACATGAATATAAAGTGATTTCTCACACTTTAATGCTTGAGTAGCACGTGGTTAAAGTTATGCAAAAGGTGATTTTTAATGGGTCACTCCAATTTTAAGGAACAACTCAGAAGGAGGAAAGCAGTAAAGTTAACGAATCGAGGAAGAAGAGTGCACATGTATAACTTTTGCTAGTTTTACAGTGCGAGCTTATGGCAGTAAATTAACAAATTGACTGCCATGATCTGGAATGTCAAAACACTAAGTTCAGACTGGTTCAGAACCAAAGCCTTTGTGTTCCCTAGGACCATTTCTCTTTTTACGAATTCGCATCCGTCGCATCTAAGCCTCCTGTCTAAGGCCAAGGACGGTTTCCCGCCAAAACGGACTTGTTCTTACCTACCCCTATATTACAGTGCCTCTTCTACAGCCACACTCTGCGAAGAAAGAGATACTGATAGAGATACTCTCTGTGAGAGAAAGGTCTAACTCCGCAAAGATGAAGGGCACATCCAAAGTGATTATGGGTGCAACCTTGGTAATGATGGGAACCCTTGCAGTAGTCCTAGTCCTTATATTTGTTCTGTTAGCCGAGCTCTATTGTTCTCTCTTACTCCGCCGGCGCCACCGCAGAAACAGCAACTCCAACAACACCACTCCCAATGTCAGCACCCAACCCACAACAGCCAGTGCCAGTTCTTCACCTTCTCACACAACCTCACACCCCCAACAAAAGTCTCCATTCCGCAGCATTTATGCACAGGGAGTCTTCCAAGCTCCAAGAAGCATCCTTCTCCCCGCAGTTTCTTTCAAAGAAGACAAAGCTGGGCCAAGAAAGCAGATTCACTATCCTGAACTCAATCAGCTTGTTCAAATCCAAATCCAACCCCATGAATCCAATTCAAATGCAAGCCCTTCCCCACCTCCATCGTTCATATCCATGACACCCTCAAAACCAAATCTCCAACACCCACTTCCACATACCACGGGAAATCTTTGTCATGATGATAAACCTTGCAGTGGAGAGGAACACCTTGTGTACATTTCCAACCCCATTTATGAAAACCACGAGAGCCAAGGGAGTGGAGCAAATACCCCATTTGAGACACCAGACACTTCGCCTTCACGTTTGGAAAAAAGTGGTTCTTCTGAGGAGGATGAGGCAACCCCTTGTGTCAGCCACTCACCTCCTTGTACCCCTCCTTTGACTCCAATGAAGAAGCTCCCTTCAGAGGCTTGTTCCGTTTCTCTAAGAGATGCAAGGTCCTTGGCCACTTCATGCAGCGATTCACGTAGCAATAATGGCCTCTCTTCATCCTCCGGCTCCCCTTGTACTTCTCCTTCATGGTAACTGTGAAACCTTCTGTTATTGGTTTGTTTATGTTAGAAGGGCAGTTTTGTGAATAAGGCAATGGTGGTTAGTGGTGACTGGTAAGAACAAAAGTAGTAGTGACAGCTTAGCAGCATGTGAAAAGAAGCTATGAGTGGTTTCTTTTTGCAGGTGCGGTTATCATAGCGCCTGTTTTAGTAAATAGTAACACTCATGGCAACTCAACTTCATTATTATTTTGCTTTGTTTATCTAGGCATTCTGGTAGCTAGTTACGTTTGAGGCATGCACGGTCTTTGTTTCCATTGGCATTACTCACTGCTTGTTTTTTCTTAGAAACTTGGTGCATTTCTCGGTGGGAAAATTTTATATTTTTGCTCGAGTAATTTAATTTGTTATCGCATGAAATGAGATGAAAACGTTTCTATCTCTAATTTTTATGCCCCTAGTTGTGATTCCGATGCATGATATAATAATGTGTGGAAGGGTAAACCCACAAAGTAGCTGTCACCTGCTGCAGCTACGATCTGCGAGCATAGTCTTTAGCTTTTGTCCATTTCGATAAGGACAACAGTAATGCAACTCCATTAGGCAAGAAGCTTCAGTTTTCCAAGTAATTAGTTTTCAGCGGTTGAGAGATTATGAAAGATACTCGATTATGCTGGGAAATTGAGAGCATGTGGACTGCAGTAATGGAAACTAACAGCCAAAAAAACAGAAAATGGTCCTTTGATGGAGAAAGAGTGCATTGCAATTATTATTGTTCTTTAATATCTAAGTTTAATATCAATCGTTAATTCTTTTAAGAAGCCATATTATATCATTATGGTGTTAAATTTGAATCTTTAGTTAAGAGTGCTGCTACATTGGAGTTTTTTTTGCTTTGATTAAAAGAGAAAATATAGATAAGATAAGTTTGAATAAAATTATTTTTTATGTTGAGTAGAATAGGTGACATGAAATTTTTCTAACATGTGTCAGATTTTTATAAATAAAAAATTATTACATAAGAATATTTGAATATAAGAATCTTATAAGAGTTAAGATTTATTGTTGTCTCTTTTATCTGTATTTCAATTCTTTACAACTTAAAATTAATTTAATTATACAATTAATTTTTTATTTTTAATCTCAAATTCTTACAAAAGATTCTAAAATGTAAATTTAAGATTTGGAGTAAGACTACTACAATTAAATTTTTTATTGCAATATTTTCGTTTGGCTATACCCAAATATAACTATAAAGAAACTAGGAATACTATTTCCATACATAAAAAAATCTAAGTGGTAAAATTCAAAGATTAATGACAAACAAGAGAAAGTTCTGGGTGAGATGTTTTAGCAATTAGCTTTTAAGAATATTAATTGTCATGAAAGTTGAAATTGAACAAATCGTAAGATTCCTAATAAAAGGTATTTTTCAAGAGAATTTTGATAAAAGAAAAAGAAATGTTTAAGAAGGAAATTATATCTAAGATTTCAGAAAAGTGGTGATAAAGTTATTTTAGGCCCCTGTACACTTTCTGTGTAATGTCTGTTGTCTTTATACGAGGAACATTGTAAGTTCTTATCACACTGGCAATTTTTCTATGTAAATCAATTTAGCAAGCAAGTACATTATGCCAAAACAAAACCCTACAAAATTATAGAAATTGAAATTCTAGTAAAACTTAATTTCTTACATACTCAATTGATTAGTTTTAGATTATGAAATGTCTAGTTTACGTCATTATGGGAATCGAGAGATAATCTTAGCCAAAATTTTAAATGACTAGAGATGTCATGACATTCTATAGCAAAAATTATATACAAGATCTAAAGGAATATGTGTAAAAGCAATATACATATTTTGGATATTCTATTTTACTTCTATAACAATAATAATTGTTTTTCTCACAATTTTATTTGTACTTTCTAAGTTACTCGTATATTTACTGCTTTAAAGCATATTTACTGCTTAAGAATAAAACAAGAATATACAGTAAAATGCAATAATGGAGCTATCTAAATACATACTTTAAAAAAAATAACTGTTGTCAAGGGATCAAAGTTATACAAATATGGTAAACCAAAAGTCAAAGAGAAAGTATTGGACACAACGATGTCATTATATTCTGATGCAATAGAGACAAGTCCTTTTCTTCTCTTCTTTTTGTAAGGTCAAAATGGGATACAGACAAATTAGCATACAATAACTTTAAAAAGTCAAAATAATTTAGAAAACAATGACTTTGAAGGTGACAAGATTTCATGTTTGAAAAGCCAAATGAAAGCCATCTAAAAGTTCTGTCTCAAGTTGAATGAAAGGGATCCTTTTTCTAAGCAATGAACAGAAGTAAGCTATCAAAAAAATAAATAAAAGGGAACAACTTTGGATCTTATAATGTACACTGAACATGCCTTTGTTCTTCTAGTTTGAGCAATTACGTACACAGATTATGGATGTATCCGCACAACTCACGAAGGGATAGGAATATTATGAAACGATCCCTCAGTGTAGTGAACTATATTTGAGTACAAAAGACACGACATTACAAATAACGATACTTCCCAGAGGAAAAGATTTATGAACATGCCATTAACCACAACAAAAGTATCCTCTTCTGGTTTCTGTACGTCTGGTATGCAGCTTGATTCCACTTTGACGCGAAGGGTTAGCTTTTGCCAATCTCTTAGCTGCAAAATGTTTGTTTAATTTCTAGGTAAGGAATCTTAACACAAACGTTAATTGCATGTTACCACATTCAATTGGTTAGTAATTCATTGAAGATTGTGAACTAAATAATTGCTTCTTGGTGTTGTTGCTATTGTTTAACAGAAAAAAAAGGAAAGAAAGAAGAGGCAGATCATACAATTCAAGGTGAATAAATTATTTTACCTATTTCATAGAAGAGTTCGTTCACATTTTGTGCGGTTTTTGCTGAAGTTTCAAGAAAAGACAAGCCACTTTCTCTGGCATATTCCTCACCCTCCTGCAACCATCAACACAAAGTACGTTGCATGAAATATGAGTAACAAATTCTTTGGCTTTATGTAGTGAGGAGGGTCAACTAGTTAATGTTCCTTGATATAGAGTCAACAGAACCTCTAAAAAGAATGCAATAATTCACTGGAAATACCTCATTGCGAACTTTTCTGTCACCCTCCAAATCAGCTTTGTTAGCCACCAAAAACATTGTCAAACTTGAATTTCCTGACATGAATTGTCATATAAGTATCATGTTATGAAGTTGTGATGAACTTTCACAGAATCATAAAAAGAAATCAATTTAGCCTGTGTTTACAATACTTTGTTAATGGTTTTGACCCGAACTAGCAACTACAATTATATCTCAAATCATTGTTAAATGGAAGACTTGAATCAGAACAAACTTAGTTTCCCAATTTTCAGAAGTAGAAAGACCAATTTTCTTACATTGTGACAGTTACCTACCTTGTCTTTGCACTTCTCGAACCCACTTCTTTGCTCGTACAAAAGAATCCTGAGCCCGAATATGCATTATTTATTTAGTCAGATAAGTTCATTGTAAATGTACTTACACATTCTGCAGTAGATTATCTGAACAAAACATATACTGATTCTTTTAAAGGATAAAACACTAGACTAATCATGAATTAGAGACAATGACATAATTATATTCATAGTTTAGACTATAGAGATTTCAAGTGCCAAATTGATATTTATTTACCATGCTTGTAATGTCATACACAACAATGGCTGCAGCAGCACCTCGATAGTACATAGGAGCCAAACTGTGGTATCGTTCTTGCCCTGCTGTGTCCCATATATCAAATTTTACAGTGGCTTCATTTAAAGACAAGACCTGAGTGAAGAATGCAGCTCCAATTGTTGATTCCTGCACACATATATTAACGCTGGCTCACTACGAATCTACGATAATGGTAATACCAATAATAATAATAATAATGTGACGAGGCATAAGAGACTAAATAATAATAGTAACCTGGTACTCGGAAAATTGACCTTTGACAAATCTAAGAACCAAACTTGTCTTTCCTGTTCCCATGTCTCCAAGAAGTACCTGGGAAATCACAGACGGTGATAACAATTTTGGAATACTTTCTTCTGCTACTTATGAATGCCCTTTTGATCATTGGAAAATGAGCGAGGGGTTAAATTTTGAAATTTAAACTCGAAGAGATTTTGAAATTTAAACTCGAAGAGATTTTGAAATTTAAACTCGAGGAGATTTTGAAATTTTTGTTTCTTATAATTTCCTTTTCTCTCTATTTCTCCTTCATTCTTACTTCCACTGCACAATAGAAATTTTCAATTTCAAAAGTTTTCTTTCTCTCCAAGCAAAACACAGGGTAATTGTGAAAGACTAATGGATGGAGATAGGCATTGAAATGGCTCACGCCTTACGCAAAATTAAAAAAAAAAAAAAATGTGATTTAGTGAGGGATAACTAAGGTATTATAGTATTTTCACGTTAGGATTTAAAACTTGTCACTAAAAAATTAGGACCAGTAAGCTTGTGATGTGAATAGTAGAATTATATTAGAGAAAAATTAGTACCAGTAAGTTTGTGATGTTAATAGTAGAATTATATTAGAGATATATTGATAACATTTTTTATACGATTGTGATGTGAATTGTACGATTTTATATACTTGTTAGAGTTAACATTTTTTTGTTGATAACTTTCTCATCAGAAAAAAGCGGCAGGCTAGGAGATCATTTTCAATGAACAACACAATCAGATATGGTTGTCAAGAATCCAACACAGATTTTAAGTAAGAAATAAGGTGAATTTAAATTACTAATACTAGAAGCTACTACTAGAGGAACCCACTTGGGTTTGGTTTAGTGATGAGAGATTTGAATGATATGCATGTCATAGATCCTAATCTCAATGTGACAAGAAACAAATATTAACACAAGTTATATATTTGTTCTCCTATCTTAACATGTGTAACAAGTTGTTCTGGTTTGGAAACTGATATGTGAAAGAAGATCTATTTCTACTTTTTGAATGGAGATGATCCTTGATGTATCAAATCAGGAAAAAATGGGGACATGGGGGTGGGGAAGACATACCTACCAGTTTTGCTTGCAAACTCTTGTTTCCTGTCCTCCTGGCCATAGCTTAGATGATCTATGTGGGAAAAAAAAGGGAGAAAAATTCTTCGGTTTAGAAGAGGCTTTTCAAAGAATGAAAAGAGAAACGAAGAGAAGGCAAATTTATGTTAGTAGTGGCAAATGGAAGGGCTTGAAGGCCAAAAAACAATAATGGTAGGCCATGATGAGACTGTACAAGACTGGTAGTTTTTTTGGTTGGACTGGTAAGTGAGCTCATATCAATACAACTTTTTCTTTCAAATTATGCACCACTTGTATTCTAAATTTTGCTAAGCTCCATGAGTTTGCTTTGAAATTTAATCAAATTTGTATCTAGTTAAGCGGTTATGATTATAAATTAGCAATACTGTATTTAATATTATTGTCCCTTTCTACAAACACTTTTTTCTCAATACTAATTAAGGGGTAATAACAAAAATTAGAGTAATATAACTTTTATATATTATGAGGCTATTTTATGCGCATATACAAGGACTAAATTAAATTTAGGAGTGTTTTTGGGTAAGAAAACTTTCAAGAATGAAAATTAATTATTTATGGCAATCTTGGATTTTTACTCTTTCACCTAAAATGTTTTATAGATTAGAATATAATACAGCAAAATGGATTGCATTAAAAACTGTGGTAAGATGGCCTGATAAAGAGACTCACAGAAGGAAAATTAAATGATTAAGGATTTTATAAGATATAGTTAAAATATTATAGTATTACTTAGTTTATATTTAAATTTTCTAAAGTGGGATGATACAGCTATATCATCTAACTTTTTATGCATTATATAGGTTATGTAAGTATTTCTGTGCGATCTTTAATAAAATATTTGTCTTTTAACTCTATGGTTCTTTGGTTTTTCTTAGCTTTATTCTATCAGTAGTTTGTAACATTATAAAACGCATATTTCATTTCATCTGTTGAAAAAACAAGGTAGAGTAGAATAAATTATAATTTTCAGTTCCCCTTTTACTCTTACTTTAGGTGATTATTTGTTGTTTTTTTCTTTTCATCATGAAGACCAAAGAGATGCATCTTTATGTTTTAAAGTTCATGGGTGATGCCACAGCCCTATGCTTTGCTCCCACACTCAAGGATCATTCTTGCGGATAACTTGTTTGGTTTTTTTAAGTAGAAATTGAACACAGAGGTTTATATTAATTTAGGCACCATTTTCAATCACTTGATTCCCTAATGTACTATGATATCGACATATGTTTCAATTTTTTTTAAATTACGTTAAAATTATATAAGTATTTTTTAAACTATTGTTTACTTATACTTGAAATTACAAATTTTAAGTTAACTATCTTCAATCAGATATTGTAAAACTTTTAGAATTAAAATTTATGTTTTTCTGGAGCAAGCCTTAAGAGACCATAATGCTACTCCATAAACTTATCCAAAATAAAGTTAAAAAAGAAAATCATAAGGTAAAACTAATGTATGCATAAATAAGATCATAAATATTTTTTAAACATTTTATAAATTTTTATTTTCAATTTATACACAAGTTATTTTATGAAAAAGTTAATTTTATTTTTTTTAATCTTTATTTTTCTCTTTTAAAAGTTCCTTTATCAAATTTTGTGGAAACATTTCTATAAAACGTGCCCATTTGCTCTTATTTTAATTATTAAAAAAGCTTACTTCGTATCCCTCATGAAAAAAAAAAACAAAAAAAACATTACTATATGATTCACATAAAAAAAATTAAACCATTAGTATATGATTATCCGTCCAATAATGATTATCTGTCCAAGTAATTAGAGCTCCGTCCAATAATGATTATCCGTCTAAGTAATTAGAGCGCTCAAGTTCACTCACCATCTATCGATTAATCTCAATCCACTTTTAAAATAAGTTAATTTTTATTGATCGACCAAATAAATGAATTAAAAAATTCCAATCTTCAAAGCTTTCACATAAAGTAGATAAGAACAAAGTGGATTTTGTTCTGCTATGGCTTTTTCTTGATCCTTGCAATATTCCAAATTGTAAATTAATCCATAAATATTTTATATTAGTATAAATTGATCTTTAATTAATTATGTAACTTAATTAAGGTTAAGATTCAACTTAATTTTTCCAATTGAACATATCGAACCTTATTTGAATTTGTCGACTTGAATTTATCTCAACTAAATTAATATAGCCTGATCTTAACAGTTAGATATGGGTTCAGTTCGAAGTGGGCTCAAGTCAACTTGAGCCTACATTGCTCGACGACGACTTCTTCTTGCACCTCCATAGCTATGTACCTCCACAAATATCCTTAAGAAAAGTTTAAAATTACCGTAATACCCTTACATACATTTCACCCTGCACCTCCATAATGTGCGTGCGCCGTTGCTGAGGAGAGCTTCCTGCCGCCGTCTACTGCCGCACCGCTTTCCTGCTGTAGCTGCCTGCACGCTCCCCTGCTATCGCTGTCTACACCGTTCTCTGCTGTCGTTGTCCGGCGAGCTTCCCTGTTACCACACCGCTATCCGCGAGCTTTCCTGCTGTCGCTGCCTGCACCGCTCTCTGCTGTAGCACCACTGCCTACCTTCTTCCACCGCCGTCGCCACCGTAGGATGCATATGTAGTGAAGGCAGGACCAAAACTCCAACAACGAACCTTCATTTTCACCCCGAACCCCCTTTACATTATTTTCTCTAAGGTATTTAAGACTTTTTAGGGTAATTATAATATCATCGTGCAAGTTTTTTTAGTTCGACAATCATTAAAGCCAGAAACAGTAAATAATTCTTTTAACTCTTATAATTGACCTATTTTCAAGTAATTTATAACGTGATGTACCTTCTTTTCTTAGCTCCAAACTTTTCCAGAAATTGAGTCACTGTTCTTGTCAGATTTCTACGTTCTTATCCACAATGTGATGTGCCTCTGCATCCCTTGTCTCCCCCTTCTATAGACACCACATGCCACTCAACAGGGTACTATCTAGGGTTTCTATCACTATATTTACTCACCCAACTTTCTTTTCTAATTATTCATCAGAAAATCAGAAATTGAGATTTTATTAATTTTAAATTTGATTATGTATATATTTATATCTTACTGTATTTTGATTGTTAATTTAAATCAACAATGGTATATTAGCAAACTTAAATTATTTCTTTAAACTAATCAAATCCATTTAAAAGTCACAATTTCTTTTACCCTAAACTGTAGTTCATTAAAAAAAATTAGCTTAAATGAGATTAAAAAGCTTAAACTATACAGACAAAGATTAGACCCATACTAACTTATAATATATTTGGGATATTTCAACTTTTAAGTTTTGTCTTAAAATTAAATGTAAATAAAAGTAAAACATTATACATATTTAAAATAAAATTAACTATGAACTTACTTTTGAGTTAAGTATTTTCATGAAAATTGTATTAATATAAATGCATATTTAGTAAAAATAAATTGAAAATATCGAATAATCATCCAACCCCACATTGATTCCTACAAGAAATCAAATTTGTTCGGTTGTTTCTTTCATCACCTACTGAAAGAAAAATAGCTTGTTATGAGACACAGGGCCCTACTAAAAAACTCAAAAGTTATCCATTCTGCAATTTTTTCTTTTAAAATATATAACAACAAATTTTCAAAGATTCCCCCACCACCACTTTATTAATTGTTTTTCAAGTTAAAGTGAAATAATAAAAGTTTTTATTAGCTATTACTTTTGCTACACACACGTACAAATAAAAAAGCAAAATAACAATTAATATATAGAATATCACATGTAATATTGGTGGTAGAAAGTGAATTCGAATGCAGAAACTGTAATATTGAAACATAATGAATAATGAAAGATGAATTATAATTTGTTTAACTTTTATTGTTTCGGACTTCTCTTTAAGATCGAGATATCTCTTAATCTTAAGTTAAAGGTAATCTTTTCTTTAATGATCGAGATATTTCTTTCCATGATCTCAAATATTTGACTAACAGTAACTTGCCTTCCAACAGAATTATTAGGAACACTTTTCTTTTAATAGATTGTTTCCCTTTTGTACATGATGAATATTTAAATAATTTCATTAGATCTCTTTCAAAGTTTAAGACAGATATTTTTATTAAATTTTGCTGTTTAAGATATTTTCATTAAGTCTAAGTATATGTATATAAAGTGGTAGGCTATGTGTGTAATCTACCATAGCAAATAAATCGCAAGTTTCCAACATGGTTGCCCTTCACCATCTTTTTCATGCCACCAATTCTCCCATACAATGCAAATTCATCATTACACCGTCGATTAATTACATCCCATGCACGTGTATGACGAGTCATTTTCATTTATTAAATTATTTAAAAAGAAATAGGAAACAAAAATCTCTAAGATATAGAAGTCCTATCAAACACTAATTTATATGCATGAGTAATTCAACAAGTTTCGATTCCTCTATTTTTTATCATTATCATTATCTGGAAGTCACATTATCCACAATCAGCTAAAAAGGGTTAAAAAGATTCCTTTTTCTTCGTAGTATAAAAAGACTCATTCAAGAGGATAATATCTTAAACTTACAATAAATTAAATTATTTATGACTTCCATAAATAAGTATTAGTTGCACAATAAGTCACAGTGATAAATGAAAAAGGTTTGTCATATATGTTAAGATGATAAGAAAAAAGTGGCGTGCAAATTGAAATAGGTTAAAACGAGTGAGAAAAATATAAAATATTACAACTTTAGCTCTCTCTGTATTTCACTATTAGCTGAATAGAAAAATTATATACGTAATACACACGCATATATATACTAGAAAAATTAGCCCAAAAATTAAAATAAGAAGAATCAAACAAATCTGAGACCCCATGACAGAGAAAAATAAATGGATAAACATTGGAAGGGCAAATACTTTATTTTTTCTCTCCAATTAAGAGAAGACTTTCACGTGGATCCCAGGTTAGATTTTTTGTCCTTCTCCTAATTTGTCTCCAGAAGAAGCAAAACGAAAAGACGGAATAATAGTTAGTAACATATGTAAAAAAGTTTGATATATTGATACTAGATTAATGTGTACTTGGTATGTTGGGAATCTCCACTGAAAACCTCAAAAAGTGGTTATAGGTATTTGGTATTAATTAAAAAGGTATCTGAAGAAGGGTTACGATGGCAAAAAAGATATAGTTTTTTTATATAAAAAGGAAGTTTTGTAACAAGGTTATCAGTTTAGAAGAGAGTGAGTGATGGATTCCCAATCCCAGGTTCAGAGAAAGCTCACAGTTTCGGTTGCGGAAAGTGACAGTGGCAGCGGCAACGGAACGGCGTCGTTGGCCAAAGGGCAGTGCCTGTGTTCTCCGACGACACACGAAGGCTCTTTCAGGTGCCGTTTACACCGCTCCGTCACAGCTTCATCGTCTCCACCTTCTTGGATGAAACGCTCCAAGCCCAATTAGCAACACTGTGGTTTATGTTTCTCTCTATCTGTTCCTGTCCATGTTGTTATTATGTTTATCACTGCTTTCGCAATATGCCCATGTAAGTGATTAAGTTAATCATACTAGTACTATTACAGTGAGATAATTAATTATTAATTAATTAATTAATGCTTCTGTGGATTGTGTAGTATCCATCAATTGCCACGAATCACTATTTAGCTTCTTCTCCATCGTGTTTCTTCTGTCTCATCTCATCGTACTCACATAATTCATCTGAAAAACTAACGATTTTTTTCTCTCTCTCTTCATTTTTCGGGTGATTAAGTTCTTGATAACATTAGGAAACAAGACATGCAGGTTATTTTTTTTTTTTTTTATCCCTAGTGTAGAGAAGTTGTTGATTTGAAATTCTGTAAAATTAGATCTGTAATTTAGACACTCCCAGATTTGATTTGGATAAAAAGCAGATCCAAGGCTGCAAATTTTACTCTGTAACATGATCCAAGCTTCGGTTCACATGTTTCCATCTTCTTTTGTTTTCTCTGAGGTAGTAGATTCCTCTGGACTGAAGAGAGAGAGAGATAGAAGTAAAAATAAATCAAGAAAGAATTTGTAGTCTTTATTTTTCTTTTTAGATAAGATCTCTATATGGTTTTATCTTAGTCTATTATTTATCTTCTAAAAATTTCATTATCTTTTCTAAAGTTGAGAGATTAAATTAAGATTTAAATTTTTTTCATCATGTACAAGAACTCTTTAGTCATGTTTAACTGAAAAGATGAAGATTAGAAACAAATTTTCCCAATAAAAATATAATAAAATTTACTATGGAAAATAAAGACGATAAGAAAAAAAATATAGAAGCCAATTTTTTCATATAAATTGTGTACCACTGACATTTTTATTTATCTATGTATTTTTTTTTTTTGCTACATCTTATCAATTATTATGCCTACTACTTTTGTATATTTGTTTCTTTGATTCATTACCATTTTTTTAGTTTAAATGTTGAATATTAAAGATTTTTAGTTTTTAGTATTTACAGTAATATCTAATGAGGATTTCCTTATTTAATATATATAATTTTATTGAAGATTTTAAGAATAACTATTTTTTTACATATAAAGAACATTGTTAACTTTGTTGCAACTGTTCTATTTAATTATTATTTTTTAATATCTCATATATTTTAATTGTTAACTTTATTTAATTTTATATTTTGATATTTCATCTATCAAACAAATAGAGTAGAAAGATTAAAATATACTTTGATAAATTCACTTTTTATAATTTTTTATTATAATATTTAATAATAATAATAATAATAATACTTCAAATTCTTGTTTTTTTTAATTAAAAAAATGCAAACACTCGAACAAAAAGCGCCCGTCCATATTTTTATTATAAATAATATAATAGTGACCAGTTATATAACCCATAATATTTTTCATTTCAGTATTTGTAATAATGTATTAAATATTGATGTAAATATTTATATTTGTAAAATACTACTAACATGCTAATTTATTATATATGTTTTTATAGAAAGGTATTGTTGATTTTTTTTAGTACAATTAAAAAAATTGATTGATTTTAGTACACCATATAATTTTGTTTGGTTTTACATCACTTACACCTGGTAATTAGTTTGTTAAATACTTATTTGGTCGTTGTGATATGATTTGCCGAAAATAAATAACATTAGTTACATCTATAACTAATCAAGAGACTTTTTTTTTTTGTTTTAAATTAATAATTTCTTTAAATACAAAAATTTTATTATTTTTAATTAATTTCAAAACTCTTTCTTTTAAAACTCAAAATCATTGATGGAAGATATTTTCTTTTAATCTAGCGACAAAATCTCACCAACCTAACAGTTTTGACAACACTTATTTGAGAGTAGGTATTAGTCAAAAGATTTCACGATATTTATTTCCTTCTCTAACATTTTGAAATCTTCTATAAAAATAATTGAATATAATAATGATTTATTCTATTTAAAGAACTGTAGTCACAAATAAGTTAGAAGTTATTTACCTTTTCACATGAGAATACAACAGAAAATTTAACTAACCAATTAAATTATATTTGATGTAATTTTTTTTAATTATACTAAAATGAAAAATGGACAATATTTTCTATATAAAAATATAATACATTAAAATTTCAGTTTTTCATGTAACAATGTCTACGTTTATATTTAACGACATAGTTAATAATCATGATTATTACTAAACAAAAATTATCATTATAGTACGAAAACGAGTCAATATTTTGTTATTATATTAAACAAAATTTGATAATATATACATATTGTATAAAAAAAAACGTATTTTATTCTTTTACTTATGAGTTATCCGCTCATTCAAACATATTGAATAAACTTATTTATAAAAGGAAAACTTATATTTAGATTACGATTGAATGAAAATAAATACAAATAAAAATAAAAAGATAAAAGAAGTAAATTTTTCTTATTTGAGGTGGAACTGAAAACTTAAAATATGTTTGATAGATCACATTTATAGTCCATAATCAAGGTTAGATTAACAATAATTTTTCTTGAGTCATTTTAGCATAACCTTATAAGTTATAAGTTGGACAAGTTACATCAAATTTCAAATTATACATTAAAAAAATTCAACCTAATAGATCCAAATCAATAAGTTATTTTAATTTTAATTTTTATAAATTATAGATTTCTAAGAATATTATTAAATATATTTTATTTTATTACTTTAAAGGTACATTTGATTCTTTATCTAATAATTTAGATTTAATTCCACCTTTTATGTTTTAAAAAGTTAATTAAGTTCTTAAAATGAAAATGAATGTGTCACGTTATGTTTAAAAATAAGGTTCCGGTTACCGCGACAAATTCTAAGCGCTGAATGACAAATTTCTGTAACCATGATGCCCAATAGTACTATATATCTAACAAATTCTAAATCTAATGCAAATGGTGACAATCTTGTTATGATTATACTGAAACTTTGATGCACAAATTTAATATAGGCCAATATAGTACTAAATAAACCAAAATCTAAATTTAATATCACGGTAAATATATTCCAATTATTAGCAAGAATAATTCTAATAAACGGTGTTTTAAAAAAATGCGACAAATAAAGGGGTAGGGTCAGTAAGATTTTATAAGTTGATTTTTATATTAAGTTACTTTTTTTTTCAAGCACGTATACACCAATAAAGGGCGCATATCTAAGGTAGGTCAAAGAGTACATGAAACAATCCAATTTATTATAAGTTGGCTAATAAAATTGTAAATTTCGTATAGAATCTAAAGTTAAATCTCAAAGTCACTAAAAATCTTACTTACTTGGATTGAACTCGTGGTAAGTCAAATTAACTCATTAACCTGTAAAAAAAACAACATTTTGATGTAGTTTGTTTAACAACAACTTAAAATCAATTTATAATATTACAAGTCAAACAGGATAATTGATAATATACTGGTTTTGACTCCTGTAATATTATAAGATTTCTATCAATTCTTGATAAAACTAAGATATCTCACCACTGAATCACTCTTGGTATTCCTCTCCCCAGACAAAATCCTTTCACTGGATTTCTCACCCTTTAATGCTTGAGAAACATTACCTAAGCCACAAAACCAAAAATATAATCACAATTTGCATAGAACTTCCCTTCAATGACAGCTTTAAGAATTCTCCAAAACTTAATGAAAGCTTTGAATGAAATTTTAGCAAAGTAGCAACACTATATATCCAATAAAAATTTATATGAAAAAGTGTAAAATAAATCCCTTTGTATAGAAAATCAGATGGACATTGAAATTATAGGAACTTGTAGAACAATTCATTTCAAAAGGCGAATCAATCATATCATCTCAATAAGCCTTGTATCTACTACTCGAGTACGGTAAGATGTTATTAACCAAGCTCAAATTCTAAACTCAAATTGATTTCACTTTAATAGATGATTAATTACTTGAGGTTATTTAACCATAGTTGATGAATAATCTGTTAGGCCAGAGATTATACTACAGAGATACATAGTCAAGTGAAACCAATTTTTTTGTCCTCACACAAATAAGCCTGAAACAGTATATTGGCTTTAATTTTACAGTGGCATAAGCTTGATAGGGTACAAGTCAACGAAACTAGAACTTCAGTTTCTAACCATGATATCTCCAAATGCATGATATCATGACCAAATAAAATTATATGAAAACTGGACCAAAACACAGTCCCACATGGAATAGCTGTCCCAGAAAACAGTCCCACGTAGCAATTACATGCAGTGTTCATGTGCACCACGTGCCTCAGTTATTACTATGCAGAGTGTGATCCCCATAATCAGGTTACAAAACTCTAGCTTTTACTTTGGTGGCAAGTGAAGCCAACAAAACAAAAAGGTTCCAAAACAATACCCAATTCACTCTTTTCCAATCCAATACCATGTGCTTTTTTATACTCCAAAGATTCTGTCGTCACTCCTCACTTTGCTCATTTACACACTCTCTTGGCGTGTGACTTTGAGCTTCCTGGGTCCAATCAAAGCACAAACTTTTGTTCCAAGTGACTCCATGGATATCAAAGCTTGGCGCAATTCCAGCAAGAGAACAACAATCCATCTGGGAAAGTGTCACGAGATTGAGCATGCACACTCGCTATCAGCCATCGTAACAACCAAGTTGAGGTGGAAATTACTGTGGATGAAGATCAAGAGAGAGAAGAAGAGGCTTTTTGAGTCTGCATCATTTCAGGTCCCTTATGATCAACACACTTACTCTCAGAATTTCGATCAAGGGACTGCGCTTGATGAACCAGATAATCTCTCTAGATCTTTCTCTGTTCGCTTTGCTGATCCTTCTATCGTACTTGTAACAAGAAAAGGGTAGTTCAAGACAAGCCTAAGAAAACTGCTCTCTTTACAGTGTTAAATTATGCACCTATACTGACATCTATAATCTGTATATTATCTTTTGTTTTTTCATGGTCTTATGGTTAATTTCTTCATTGTAATTCTATTATAATTACGTATAATGAAGTTTCTCCATCAAGAAGTAAAGAATAGATCTGCCGTCGCGTTCTTCCGTTTATTCCTCTATAAATGTAACTATTATCAGAATTTTTGTTTTCTTTTTCGAATCTGATATATTTTGATGTGTTCTTACAACTTGAGTCAGAAAGAATGAATTCAACTCTAGACACTATCTTTTTTCAGCTAGTGAGGAAAGCCTTACTTTGGGTGTTCATGTTCCCTTTTGTCCTTTGATCAAAGCAGAAAGATCGTGTTCAATTAACCAAAAAGTTATGTTAAATCAATGTGATAAATTATTTTGCTGCAAACGAAATAGTGAATATTGTGTTGTTTAGGAGCTCCGATTGAGCCAAAAAGGGAGTCACTGTCAATTTGTGTATCCTCGAAGTAGCTAGAAAACCCACCAAACGGTTTACCTATAATTTTTTTTTTTTCTTTTTCTGAACAAATGTAACAGACAGAAAACCTAGCCTCTGAGAACATACCACCTTAGCCATTAATAAATGTATTTTACGAGGAAATCGCCCAAACTTCTCTCAAGAAACTCACTCAGTTTTCTCTACTTTATGTATTTAATTTTAGATGGAAGACTGATTCGTTTGAATTTTAGGGATCCATAGTCGTATTCAAACAAAATATAGATTTTGGTCAACAAAACGTATAGATAATTATACGTTTCTTGTGTCGAACTCTATGTCATGAGCCTATAGTCAACAATCTTAGCTAAAAATATGAAAGTTACATTTCTCAGTTCTCTCAAATAATTACACTTGCTTGACTCTGTTCAAAAAAGAAAAAAACACTTGGTTAAGTGATTACAAAACCAATAGGTGGCTGTTTTTGGGAGTTTAATACACTGATATGTTTGAATTTTATGTATGAAAAAAAAAATCATTGAAATAATTAGTCTCATTAGAATGCTTCCTATATTGGAATTATGTAAAGAATACTTGTGGTGTTGATGTAAATATTGAAATTAATCCCTAATTAAAATACAAAAGATACCGATTTAATCTTTGAAGATTTTAAACATCAAATTAGTTTTTTTTATATTTGAAATGAATTAGAATTTAGTCCATAACTTGCTTAAAAGAAAAGAATTTTGGGCTTAAAAAAAATTCAGTCATTAACTTGCTCATTATTTTACATAATGGAAGCTTAAACGGATGTATAGAAAAAAAAAAAAAAAACATAAATATTTT
>Ga0209700_100824_pt1 | contig 62254 bp, 29 predicted proteins | sample SiratroredBW_FD_187528 | JGI IMG/M metagenome (GOLD analysis project Ga0209700, IMG submission 187528) | Root nodule microbial communities of legume samples collected from California, USA - Siratro red BW (SPAdes) (version 2) | ecosystem: Host-associated > Plants > Roots > Nodule | place: USA...
ATATATAGATATATATATATATATATATATATATATATATATATATATATATATATATATATATATATATACATACTTATTTATTTATTTTCAATGACATAACTTTTTTAGAAATGTTATTTTTGTATTATTTTATAATACAAATAATATACTATTTTTATGTAAATTTAAAACGATTCAAAATATTTTATTATATAATTTTTTAAATTTTAAATTATTCTGATAATTTTTATTATTATTTTTTTAAAAAAAGTCGATGGCTCATGAGATAACCTATTGCATGCTATTGGTTTGAGGTAGTAAATTCCAATTTATCACTAAACTGGCTTGGTTTGGTCCAACCTGAAAATGTGTACATATGGAACCCCAATACGTTGATCGGTCTATTGTTAGCACTTTTGTATATATATAAAAAAAAGTTGCTTTTCAGTTATAGAAGAGGTGTAAAGGGAAAGGTCAAAAAAATTAAAGGTAAATGATGCGAAGAAAAAAAATTAAAAAATTACATGAAATAAAGAACTATTAATTAGAGACTCAAATATATTTTATTTTTCAAAAAATACAGAACTATGTTTGACCCTTAAATATGTTATTTTTCAAATGTCCTATGTTTTAAAATAGGTTTCAAATAACCCTATAAAACGAAAAATAGTATTTTAATCAAAGTATGCTCAACATTTGCGTTCAATACCATGTAGTGAAAGACATTAAAAAAAATATTGTTACCAGTCATATCAATTTAACAAAAGAATTATCCTTACCAACGTCAACAAAACATGTAAGATTAGATCGAAGAAATATATCAAATGATATTTAATGTATTAGGATTATATTTAATGCTTTTAAAAATAAAAATAATAATTCAACAATACTTATTGTTTTATTAACCAATATAAATTAAGTTTGCTATAATCATTTTACGACAAGAAGAATTTGAAACTTTTGACACGATTTAATTTTTAACAACTTAGATCGTAGTTCATATACTCATTTGTTCTCAACGCACGTGCTTTTAACAGATAATTTATAAGATTAATCACGAATAAGTAGAAACCTACGTAAGTAAAAATATAAACAGACAAAAAGCTTTATTGTTTCTTTCTGTCTCTGAGAAATATTTGAATTTTTAATGAAAATCAAATTTGACTACAAACTATTTTTTATTGAGATCTGATTTGTCTAATATTTGTTTATTGTATTGAAATGGATTATTTATCATTTATTTTTTTATTGATAAAATGGAAATTTTAAACTTTACGCGTAGAAGTAATTAAGTCTTAAATGAATGTTACATGGTTTAAAGTATTATAAAATGAATTTAAATTTAAATAAAATCTTAAGCAAAACGTTTAGTGGCGTGTGAGAGGAGTTGGCTAAAGAAGTGTTGTTCCCGTTCAAGTCAATGAGGAAGCCCACAGAAAAGTATTAAACTATCGTTAATTGATTATGCACGTTATGTATTGGTTGGTTACGATAAGAATAGATTAAGATGGTCCAGCATATGAGCTTAAATTTAATTAAATAATTATTATTTTGTGGAAATATTTTATAATTTTTGATATTTTGAATGAGGAAAAAGTAAAAAGGAAAAAGAAAAAGTGAAAAATGAAAGTAAAGTGGAAGAAAAAGCAGAGAAGAGAAGTTGTTGTGATTGTAATTGTAATATTGTGAAGTATACGCGTCAACTCAACCAACAACAACGACAACAATAAGCATAGCATATCTTTCATACTCTTCTTCTTCCAAACGCGCCATTCCCATTTCTCTCTCTCTTCCTTTCTCTCTCTTCTCATTCTTCTTTTTCTCTTCTCTTTCTCTTCTGCGTATTCCAAACCTAATTTTCTGAACCTAATTGTGATCCCGCGCGCACTAGGATTTCGACGGATCATGCTGCGTCTGTGCTACGGTCCTCTCGATTGCTGCTTCGGACGCCGTGGTGGCCGCCGCGCCGACGGACTACTCTGGCACACTGACTTGAAGCCTCACGCTTCCGGCGACTTCTCCATCGCCGTCGCACAGGCCAATTACAGTCTCGAGGATCAGAGCCAAGTCTTCACCTCCCCCTCCGCTACCTACGTCGGCGTCTACGACGGCCACGGCGGCCCCGAAGCTTCTAGATTCGTCAACAAAAGACTCTTCCCTTATTTACACAGTAATTCATCCATCCGTCCATCCGTGAATCCTTCTCTTTTCTTCAGTTTAAGATCCGGAACCAGTTCAACCCTCACTCTTTTTTTTTTTTCCTCTCAATTTTATTATATTATTGTTGTTGAAATTAAAATTTTGAATGGGTTTGATTTTTTTTAAAGAGTATATTTATTAAATTTAATAGCCTCTTTTATGAAGAATATTTCTGGGAGATATGATATTGATACTCTGGTATGGAGGAGTGTTTCTTTATTATTATTTATCAATATAATTAAATAAAATATTAAATGTCTTTTGAGATGACAGAATATTTTTTGATTTAGTAATTTTCTTTATTGAGTATGAAGAATATTTCTGGAAGGTATAAATTGTAGGATATTGATATTCTGGTATTGATTGACTGGGTTTTCTTTTTCCTTTGTACTGTGATATTTAGAAACTAAAAATTGATATGCTAACTGTTGTAGTCTTCTCATTTATGCTTCCACAAATAGAGAAGCAAATGGTTTTGGTTTGGTCACTCGTCAGTAGGAAGAGACATTTGTAATTGATTGGAAAATGCTATCAATAGCTGCCTCTTCCCGTCCCGATTTTCCTTTTTTTAGTCTTTAACCAATTTGAAATAGGACATGTTAATTCGCATTGAATTTGTAAGCAAAGAGTTTGAACTAAAAAAGCACCATGCTGACTTTGTTGTTTTTTATTTGTAGAATTTGCTACTGAGCAAGGGGGTTTGTCTGTGGATGTGATAAAAAAGGCATTTAGTGCCACAGAGGAGGAATTCTTGCAATTGGTGAAGCTATCCTTGCCCATCAGTCCTCAGATTGCTTCTGTGGGGTCCTGTTGCCTTTTTGGTGCAATTTCCAATAATGTGTTGTATGTTGCCAACCTTGGAGACTCTAGAGCTGTTCTTGGCAGGAGGGCTGTAGAGAGAAAGAACTGTCCAGTGGTGGCACAGCGCTTGTCAACTGATCATAATGTAGCTGATGAGGAGGTGAGAAGAGAAGTTGAAGCTCTCCATCCTGATGACTCACACATAGTGGTTTATAGCCGAGGAGTTTGGAGGATAAAGGGCATTATTCAGGTATAAAAAACTGATATGGTGTACCTTTTGTTATCATCGTTTTCTTCTTTACAAATTTTTGTACGATTTTAAACTTCATGTTGAATATAGATAAGTACACTGTTAATATATCCACGACGTGTCTGGTTGTAGCATACTCTCTTCAGGTGTTATTTACAGTTATCACCTGAGTTAGCCCAATTCATCTATTTTCCTTGTTTTTTCTTTCAACCTTTCTTTATAATACCTACTTGCATGGTTATTACAAGCTTGATGTATTTCTGCAATTCTATACAAAGATGACAGAGAATTTGTGGTTTCCTGTAACTGGTGACCCCCTTTGTTGCCTTTCATGTATCTTTCTGCCTCCCTTAGAGGGAAAGACGCGGAGAGGTTGCGCCTGGTTTATCTCATTTCACAAGCATGCGGTCAGGATAGCTAATCTAGACAGTTTTGGTGTTGCAGGTGTCAAGATCCATTGGTGATGTGTATTTGAAAAAACCTGATTTCTACCGAGACCCTGCTTTTCAGCAATTTGGAAATCCTGTTCCTTTGAAGCGCCCCGTGATGACAGCTGAACCATCAATCATTATTAGGGAGCTTGAGTCGGAGGATTTATTCTTGATATTTGCTTCCGATGGCCTGTGGGAGCAATTAAGTGATGAAGCGGCAGTTCAGATGGTTTTCAAGTATCCAAGAGCTGTGAGTTTCCTCTGTTATTCGGAAGCTGCTTATAATGATAAACTTGGTACATTCTTACAAGGATTTTGATTTGTGTTCCATTACTTGCAGGGAATTGCCAAGAGACTGGTGAGAGCTGCTCTTCAAGAAGCTGCAAAGAAGAGAGAGATGAGATATGATGACATAAAGAAAATCGACAAAGGAATAAGACGACACTTCCATGATGATATCACTGTGATTGTAATCTATCTTGATCACCATGCGGGATCCTCTAATGGTAGATTCAAGCAACCTTCTGTTGGCTATACAACTGCCCCTGTTGATATTTTTTCCCTAAAAGCGGACGAAGCAGAAAAGAGAATGCTTGGTACAGTTGCCTAAAGAGTGAAATTGTTTCAAAGGATCATACACTGACATTATTTGGGTCAAAAATATTTATAGGTGACGATTACTATTGTTGGTAAACAAAGGAAATTATCGAGAGAACATACAAATTACTGCATAGATATAGTAGCTTGGGAGTGACTGACAGATTCTTTCTGATGCAGATATGCATATGTATAGTTTTGAAGTCTCTATTTTTTGGGTTTGATGGTATCAATTTTGTTTTTCTTTGAAAAGAAAGAAAATAAAATTACATTGATTGGTTAGTCATGATATTTATCTCCCGGTAATGTTCATGGTGAATAATGGAGTTTGAGGCAGGACGGGTGAGTGGACACTTTTCACAAGCAATCACATTCATGTTGCCATGGTACTTATATTGATCACAGCCATGATATGAAGGTTGTGATTGACACGTTCTAAAGTGTGCTGGAGCAGGATGCATTTTATTCATCAGACGCTTTGATTTTTATGAGATATTTGACTTCTCCTTTTGAGTTTTGAAACCAATCTTCACACGTTGAAAAGATACACGTTGTGATAATGTGTTGTTATTATCTTATAGAACGTTGAGTCGGCATTTTGTTGGGTTTATCCTGAATAAGAATCAGGATGAGTGTGTCCCAACAATGCATTGAATAAACTAACAAGGTTAATTTTATCAATTTCAACATTAAATTATAATTTCATATAATTATTTATATTATTTTTGTTAAAATTAAACAATAATAATAAAATAAATTACATTTTAACATATATGGTGAGAAATTTGTCCTTTAATTGTAATTATGTAGATGCAATTTAATTATTGGTTTACAGTTTTACTTGTCACAATAATCAATAATTTGCATGTTTGATACCATTTGAGTATGATTTAATTATTGATCTATAATTTTCAATTCTCACTAAGAAATTTGTCTAGGTCAACAGTGATCCTGATTTGATATGCTCTTATTTAACAAAATAATAAGTATTTAAACTAAATAAGTTAAATAAAACATATTGTGATAAGATATAATTAAAAGGTTTCGTAATCCACATTGTGTAGTGATCTCAAAGTGAAAATTTCCAAGTAATTGTAGTTTGTGATAATGTGGTATGACTTATAATTTGGGGTTGGTACCAAGTCAATTGTCATCTTGGGCCCCAAAGTCAATGCGGGTCTGGCCTCAATTCAATCACTTTCCCAAATACTCGGTTTTCATTTCAAGGGGTCTTTCTCATTAGTGTATGCATTAACTTGGAATGTAGTACTTCTTCCTTGTGTCACATCATATGCAAGTATTCCAATTTTCAACGTTTGAAAAAGCACTTTCTTAGACCAGAAATTTGGCTCATTTAGCCTTTGAAGCTAGACAGAAATTTCCCAAAATTAACCGAAAGCTATCTTCCACCAACTGATTGATGATTACTTCGGAAGAGAAAACAACAGTAAGAAGAAAAAATATGTAGGTTAGAAAAGCAAGGGAGGTAAGAGAAATATTTGAAAAATAAAAATTATATAACTAAAATGAAATAGAAAAGAAAAAGAATAGAAATAAAAAAATTATAGTAATTCATTTTTTGTGAATATATAATCGGTTATGTATGTATGTGTATATATATAATCAACTATATATAAACTGATTTGTAATATTTCTTATAATTAGTAAACTATATATATATATATATACATAATTAATTATGTTTATATTTATTTAATATTTATTGAGAAATTGAAAGATAAACAATTATATTTTTATATAATTTTTTCTAAATATTTTTAGAAGAGATAAATGAAATTAAGTTTTCTATAAATTAAATTTAGTTTATTATAAGCTAATTTAGAGTGTTTCCTTATTAGTTGTCGATATAAAATTAGCATTTAATGTTTAATTGCATTTACCGATGTTTTTTCAATATATAAACAATTTGTGTCGATAATTTCATAAGCTAAATTTTGTTTTATAATTAGTTTCAAATTATATAATTTAGTATAAAAGTGTTAGCAAAAGGACATATGGTATATTCACCATTTTTAAAATTAATACTTTTTTTTGTTCTTTTGATGGTCGATTATTTGCAATTTTTAATCTTTCATTTTTAAAATTTTAAAATAATATTTTTCCAAATTATACTTTTAATTAATATAGAAAAAAATTAGTTAAGATAACAGAGAAAATATAGCAACGATGAAATAAAAAAATAAAAAATAATATAAATAATTAGTTTAAAAAGTTGTAAATTTAAATAATTTCACTAGTTTTAATGAAAACACCTAAAATTACTATCATAAACAAACATGGAAAATATTATTTAAAAATTAATACCAAAAAAATTGCATAACATGCCACCAACTTGTTTGTGTAAAGGCCTATGTGCCAAGAACCTTCTCATAACACACGATGTATTATTTTGTCTTTTAAAATTGTGTTCTACATTTCGCCAATCTTCAAAATCTAACTCCCTTCCTCTCATTTCCCCAACAGTTGTCACTTGGCAAAGCAGCACAGGTGCTACTGACTTTTTCTTCAGATGAAACAATCAGTTATGACTTCACTTAGTGTATATGCCAACCTTCCAAGCTAAGTGTTTCACACATGGTAGCCAAGAGGGAAAAGATTAAGATCCTATTTAAATAGACTTTCCTAAGCCAGATATTTATGGAAGAAGATAATAAGATAAGATGAATAAAACTTATTATATAACTACGACTAACTTATGCACTTTATGAATTTATGAATTTCTTTTCCTGAAAGTATTTATTGAAAATTTTATCTAAATAGAACCTAAGAGAATTGACAAGAGGATCAAGAAGATTTCCAATAAAAGGCAGGCTCCAGAGCTTCATGGTTTAACTTGTGACCATTTCTTTGCTATGCGCTCAAGTAACCTGCTCTTTTCATCCTCAGCAACATGTGGATCAAGGTTGCCAAGGTCTTGAACAAATTTCCATGCCTCATCCCTCAATTTGAGCTTACAGTACCAATCAACTATGGAGTTGTAAGTATTCTGGTTTGGCCAACATCCTTGCTTGATCATGTGCCGAACTACATCAATAGCCTCCACAAACATTGAGTCAGCTGCGTAAGTTGCTATAAATGTATTGTAAGTTACAACATCCGGGGCAGGAGCAGGATCTTTCATTTCTTCAAATATCCTTTTTGCCTCCTCCATCATGCGATTTCTGCAATATGCATAAATAACTACGTTGTATGAGATAACATCTGGTTCAATACCTTTATCCGGCATTTCCCTCAAGATTTGCTCTGACTTTTGAAAATTTTCCGTGCAGCTATACTTATACATCAAGCTATTATAAGTAGTCAAACTTAGAGTCAATCCACTCTCATACATGTAGTTTAAGATCTCATAGACTTTGGGTCCCTTCTTATTCTTCCTCCCATAAATGGAAAGCATTGCATTCACAGTAGTAATATCCGGCAAGATTCCTCTCTTCTTAAACTCCAAAAATGCATGTTCAGTTTGCACTACAAGATCAACCTTGCTATTTACTAGAACAAGTGTGCTCAAAAGAACAGCATGCATTTTAATTCTTCCAGAGTATATTTCCTCTGCTAGAGCATTCATCCTTTCAACCTCTCTTCCATTGGCATAAGCATGGAGCAGAGAAGAATATGTTGCCTCGTTAGGTTTACATCCACCATCTTTCATTTCAGCAAGGACTTTCTCAGATTGTTCCCAAAGCCCTCCTCGAGCCAATGTTGCCAAAACCGCATTGTAAGTAGAAAGATCAGGACTTACTCCAGCCTCCAGCATTCTCTTATAAACAGTCATAGCTTGGTCAAATGAACCACATCTGCCATACGCACTTATCAGAGTGTTGAAGGTGTCCCTCTCTGGTACAAACCCAGCTCTCTCCATTTCTTCAAAAACTCCTGACACTTCAGAGTCCATTCCATTTTGTCCAAAAACTGCCAAAAGTGTATTCCAAGTAACAATATCAGGAGAACACTTGCACACCTTGATCTCCTTGAAAACTCTCTCCATTTCCTCAAACTTTCCTCTGTCACCATACATCTTAATAAGCGCATTAAAGGTGCATATATTAGGCTTGCACCCCACCTCTCTCATCTCCTCAAAAACTTCCATTGCAAGCTCATCTTTCCCAGCTTTCACAAACCCTGACAAAAGCGTAGTATAAGTGTAAACATCAGGCTTAATCCCTTTTACCACCATTTTCCTTTTAAGCTCCAAGGCATCCTCCAGCAAGCCACCTCTAACATAAGCCGACATCAACGAGTTGTAAGTTACACCGCTAGGCCGAAAACCATTAATCTCCATCTGTTTCAGAACCTCCATGGCTTCTTTCGGCCGCCTGGACTTACCATAAACATCCAACAGCACGTTATAAGTAACCACATCAGGTGTAAATCCAGCCACCTTAATTTCCTGAAAAATATCAAGAGCCTCTTCATGCAAAGAACCTGCCCTACAACAACTTATAAGGGTATTATAAGTACACAAATCAGGGACAAGGCCACGGCACTTCATATCCTCAACAAGAGCAATGATCTTAGTCCAAGGCACGCCCATCTTCCCATAGACATTCAAAATTGCATTATAAGTAATTAGGGTGGGTTCACATCCCTCTTCTTTCATTTTGCCAAATACCTTGAGTGCATCTCTGTATTTTCTATTATTTGCATAAGCAGTTATGAGTGAGGTGTAGCCATACACATCAACCTCAACCCCGTCGGTTTCTAGATCATGCAGCAGCGACGCCGCGTGGGAAACCCTACCCGTTTTCCCGAGAAGGGTGACAATGACTGCAATTACGGGACCGTTCAACAGCGAAACGAGGTCGTTTCGCGTTCGAATAAAGTCGAAGACGGACAATGCGAGGTCAGACTTGTTGTTAAACCCTAAGCCCTTGATTATGCCGAGAATGTCCGAAGAGAGAGAGGAGGAGGCGGGTTGGTGGAATAGGAGAGGAATGATTTGGTGGAAGCGATTGGAATCGAAGGAAGGGTGGATTAGGGTTTGGAGAATCCGGTGAGCCTGAGGGGAGAGGCGGGGTGTAGGGTGGGAGGAGGTGGCGAGGTGTAGACGTGACGGAGAAGAGGGTTTTTGGTTAAAAAAGAGGTCTTGGATAAGAGGGGTTATGGTTATGCGTGTGGGAGAAGGGGGATTTGGGAATGTGGTGGTTGAGGGTGTGGCTGCGGCTGTGGGTGGTGGCGGGTTTGGGAGGATCCGAGAGAAAGAGAGATTTTGTGCCATGGAAGGTGATGTGGTGATGTGTATAAAATTTCAGTTATAGAGTCAGAATTTTGGAGCCAGGGCAGAGAAATCTTCACAATCACAAAAGCTGAGTTTGGACTTTAGAGGTGAAGCACCAAACACTTCCCACACTGAAGTGAAGAAAACACTTATCTCCCACTTGTAATGTGGATTTAACTTACTTTATCTGGCTAACACTTTGGCAAAATCAGACATTATATTATTAATGTTCTAACTAATAACTCTTTCCTTCCTTCAACTCTTAAATTATTAAATTTCCTTTCATTCTAAATTCCTATAACATATTTGGCAATTGATTGATTCCTGCATCCTCACAATGGATTCCTGCACCCCATCAGTGTTATGTTATACCACAAATACCCTTGTCAGAGACCCATAACTTAAAGTTGTTGCCTTTGCGTTTTTTTTAACGGCGGCAGTGGCGTTGATGGTGGAAGGAAAGGTTCTTTAACAGCATTTTGAGGTAAGTGGGTGCGTTTTTGGATGGTGGTTTAATGATTGATATAAGAGTATAGAGGGGATGTTATGTGATGAGAAGGATTTTCGCTTCGAAAAATAAAATCCAAAAGAGGATTAGGTGATGGGAAAATGAGTTACGGAAAAAGATTTTCGTAGTAGCAAGTTGACTTCCGGAAAACCTCTTCACACCCTTCTAACTTCCGAAAAAGTTTTTAACACCACAGACTCTAAGTTATGGTTTTATAATAAGGGTATTTGTGGTATAACATAACACTGATGAAGTGTAGGAAGCAATTGCCAACATATTTTTATTTCGGTTCAACACACCAATAGAACAAGGCCCATATTGTAACAAAACCCGGTCCAAACTATACTGGACTTTGCTTCATTTATGACTTCCCAGTGACTGCAATCTTTGACACTTTCTTTTTGTACTTCTGTCAAATTCCTGGTTCATTCATTTTGAAAATGTATTTTTTATATTCTGAAATGAATGGTAGGTGGTTATGATTTTTTTTTTGTTTGACAATTAAATGAGCCTTTAACAATTTGCAATAATGATGCTATTCATACCTACACTTTTTACTCTCCCCTCTGTACTGCAATTTTTTTGTCATGTGATGACAGCCTACGGTTTGAAGCCTCCTACACACACCCTTTCAGTTTACAGTCCCATAATTTTTTAAATGGTTATTTTACCTTTTCTTTTTTTGGATGACTTGTTCTGGAAATTACTTCCGTAACACTTACTTAAATTCATGAAATACATTTTAAAAACATTATTCAAAATAGAATATGATTTTCAAAACAAGACTTTCAGAATAAAATTCATAAAAAATATAAAATACACAATGGAATAAACTTTCCAGAATAGAACTTCAGAACAAAATTTTTAGAATGTATATAATATTTTCTAGAATGTATTTTCTAAAATAAGTTTGTGTATCAAAAAGAGCTCTTTGAAACACATGAAATGTGTTATGAAAATATATTTCTGGAATGAAATTTTTTTTATTTCTTATTCTAACTGCAGTGTGTGTTATTGTGATAATGGAGGGTGACAACAATAACTGCAGCAAGGGCAGGGTGCAATGAGAAAGGAGCCAACATGACAATTTGATCATTTTATCCAATAGGGTTCAGGTTCATAAATGAGGGTGCGGGAAGTATTGGCTAGTTTAAAATGGAAAATGAGTGGCCTTTTGTGGGATGTAATCCAGTGCATGCTTGATTAGAGGTTGTTTCTTCATACACCTCCCATAGTTTCCCTATGCACCTCCATGAAAGAAGGGAAATTATCATTTTACCCTCTTCATTTTTTATATTTCAAATTATACACTTCAAAATAACTAAAGTAATATATGTATTTTGAAATTGAAAATTTTAGAAATATATTTTTAATACTTTTAAAAACATGGAGGTAAGGAGAAAAAACTATAGACATGCAGGAATAAATGACCATGACTAGCTAGCCATCAGAGTAGTGTCATGATTTTGAATCATCAAGCAACAATATACTTCAACCTTTATTATTTTTTGTTCATAAATATGACACTAGCCCATATTTTAAATTTGATCTGCTATTTCTATGGTAGAGTTGCATAGTTGGTCCCTAAAAATACAAGGTTATTCTCAACCTTGTATGCATGATAAAACAATGGCAGAACTGCATGCATGATGCATTGAGTTTGGGTAATAATAATAATAATAATTATTATTATTATTATTATTATTATTATATTAGAATTATAATTATATTATAACTAAAATTATAATTATTATGATAATAATTATTATGATAATAATTAATTATAATGATAAGTTCCCTACCTGTGGTCCTAATTCACATCTATGATATCAACAGGCAAATCAGTACAGTTTTTACAGATGAAACCTCCATCAAAACTATTTATGTAATTCAATGCTATCAACCCATATTATAATAAAAACAAATTGTACGTACCTATCTCTGATATTGAAAAATTTAGAATTTTACTTGCATTTTCTTAAATATATATATATAATATATTATGAAGACAAAACTCTAAATATGATTTCAAAATAATAATACTTATGATATTGTATAGATAATTTTTCTTCTTATAATAATTTTAACTCTTCTTATACCTATTTACTATAACCCTCTTAATAATTAAAATGTACTGTATTTATTTTTTATGATTTTAATATACTGGATATTATTTTAAAGATATTATTAAATAATCTAATAAGATCATAACTATTTAAACATGTTATAAACTATTTTTTTGTGTCTAACATATTGTTTATATATCTCTGTAGATCGGTATGTAGATATCATATTAGCATTTAACTGATATAAATTGAGAAAAGCTGTTGAGGAATAAAGTTTCACTTTTTGAATTCAACTGCTCAAACTAATTTATGGTTCTTGATATAGCTTGTATTTTCTATATTTTTGTATTTAACATATTTTTAGTTTATCAGTTAATATGAATTAATTAAACTAATTATAACATAAATATAATTTATTTATTTTTGTTCAGATCCTACATGACAAGCTTGTAATATTTTAGTAATTACAAATCTTACTTTACAAATTCATTTTGTGAGATTAAACTAACTTAAAATCTAATTTTTTAATATTTCAAATTCTATTTAAGTTTTTTTTTCTTTCATGCCATCTAAGGTATCCCTGCCAAATCACCCACATACCAAAAAAAAAAGGCTAAGTAAGACTATAGTATTATCCTTTTTCTGTTCGAATAAATTTTAGTAAAGTTAAGAATGACATTATTAAATAAATGAAAATTAATTAAATCTATGCTGAAATTAACTAAGTACCGTACATAGAGTTGTTTACAAGACATGTTATCTAATACCCTCCTTAAATTGCACGATGGTGCACAGGTACAGAATATGAACACACCTGTTCTAGCATGGTGGACAATAAATGAGAGCACATTCTGCACGTGCAAATGCCCATTTCACGATTCTCTCACGACATATATTGCCTACTCAATTTTCTACTATATATCACACACCACCATCAAATCACCATCTATACACTAAAATTTGGAGAGTTCATATGTGAAAAACTGTTACATAAGTATGACTTGTAAATCAAATTAGTGTTAAATTTAGTATCAAAATCTATTATTTTGATAAATTTGAAAAAGATATAGCAGCAGCAAAGGGATATGAAAAATATGGTCATGGTAATAAGGAGTTAATAATGATTTATGATTATGGTAAGTATTTAGTGCATATGGTGGTTCTCTCCCCTGGTGGGAAAGGCAATAATAGGGTATAGAGATTAGTGAGAGTGAAATATGATGATTTGAGTGGGATACTGAATTTCTGCAGTGGGAAGCAATGGTACCACATGGACAGTGTCATAAATATGTATGCATCAATTGCAGGTCTCAGCAGCAGTATAATAAATTTGTCTCCATCTCCGTGCATACCAAGCCTCCTCTGCCGACACTCCTTCCACAATTTCATTTCACTATCTATTATATTAAGGTGCAACCTGTCACTCGTCTTGTGTGTGTGTGTGCACGCATCTCTTTGAACTTCTCACCCTGTCAACCAAATAAATTACACCTCCTAAGACCCTCCCTCTTATGCAGGATTGTGCTGAGACTGTCGGACAAACTACACTCACAAAAGTCAACCCAATTGCCTTACTCTTCACAGTTCTTCACTTGCATCATCTTTTAAATTCTGCCAAGAAATATTTTGTATTCAGTGTTTGATCATGTTTAAACAGAATTGATTTTAAAGGAATGCATATAAGATGCCAATGTTGACAATATCTTAACACCACCAGTTAAAAAATTAAAAAACAATCTTTCAATGAGACGCAAAAAAAAATCCCATCTATTTTAATTTATTAATCAGTTCCAACCTTTTTTAATTTCTTCACTAATTTTGTAAATATTCTAGCCGGAGAAATCCTATATGAATATGAATATATATATATATATATATATATATATATATATATATATATATATATATATATATATTATATCATGACATTATTATCCTATACATTTCACGAGGTAAATCCTTTTTCTTAATGCTAAATTAGTGTGAATCGAAGAATAAGAGGAGGTTTTGGGTTTGGTGGGAAGGCTCCAAGCATTTTCATGATTAAATTAGAAGTTGTATAAGTCAACCTTGGAATCTAACTTGTTCATACAAGGAAGGAGACGTATTTAAAGAGGTCAAACAAACATTAATCAGGCACTATCATCTAGAATTTTGTTTTTGAATTCTGCCACTGTGTAATTTTTAAAGATTTGGATCTCATGGGAAGATAAACAAAATGGCAGGCCTAGGTTACCAAGGAAAGCATCAGCAACCCATGAACTGTACATACGCCTCCCAGTATCCTTAAATAAATTTTGACAACAATAGTATACACCTAAAAAAAATCTATTGTTTTTGTTTCACCTCAGTAAGCACACCGTGTTGTTATTTCTCTATTCTGGTTCATTTTGTGCTGAATGATTACGGGTATAGTAAGGATGAGATTATAAGTAGAAAGAAGATGTCACAGTTCCTGGCAAACTCAGATGTACCAGTTTATATCTTGCGATGAGAATGAGAAGAACTATGTATTGAGTAAAATTTGAATGTCCTGAGACTAAGGTGCAGAGTAGGTGTAGTTGTTGTATTTGATACGAACTTTGGTGGTCCAATGTTGCAGGAGCAATTAAAAACTGAAACTCAATTATCAGACGGCTAACTAATTTCAATCTTGAAATCCATTTGACCCTTGGCGGCAACTGTGTGTGCATGTGTACACAAGTACCTATATACTAGGCTTAGGATTGACCACATCTTTTCCAAATTTACCGTCTTAGAATGTAAGCGCTATAGGGACCAGCTCGTCAAAAGTTGGTTGCCTTGTCTGTTTCACTGTGTTTATTACATTCACATCTTTAGAATGGTAAAATAATGAAAAAGCTAACAATCCCAATCTGACAATTTTCTTCTGTAATAGGACCCCGTCAAACGAGTTTTTCTTTTTCTACTGCAATGAGATAAGATATTGCAAACTAAGTTCATGGAATTCAGAAAACTCATCCAACCAACATGAGTCACACCAGAGTTTCTCTAACCACACATAATTAATTTAGCAAGCATGGGGGTGGTGATGGTCATAAATGTGTACACATTTGACCTTGTCCCCACAAAGATGTAATAATGTACTGGTAAAAAAATAAGGATATTAGTATTTTAAAGCGAGGTTTTCTATGTAGCACGGAAGCAAGGGCATATACTCCCATACTTAATCTATAGTTTAATGTAGTTTTAAAGTCGTTAAAATTTAATGGATGGTACTCCCTTAAAGGAACTTTTTCTTAAAGGTAAAACTATTTACCAAAAGAAAAAGAAAACGAAAGCTCAACGAGTTATGCAGAAGATTAGCTTCCAGGTTAATTGGCTGAGTTATGCAGAAGATTAGCTTCCAGGTTAATTGGCTTAGCCTATCAAAAACACAAATCACATGCCACTGAAAATGAGCAAACAAACATATTAATGCAACATTTGCACGTTAGAGGGTAGACAGCAGATTCAACCAGGTATCCCCAAAGAGAAAAGGCAGGAACACAATGGAATAATTAAAATTAAGAATAAGAAACAAAGCTTAACTCATATTGACTGCTTTGAGAATCTTCCTCTACGAATATTGTTCAAGAGGATAAAGAAGTAAAAGACGCTGTCTGATAAAGCAAAAGAAAAACCATAAAGAAAAACCATAAAGACTGCCTGTGAGTTGAGCATGAAAGCGAAAGAAGCTGGTAACATCACTTGTGCTTTGGAAGCACCAAAACTAGTGGTTGGTTGTTCCATAATCACGTTCAGACACACAGAGAGACACGCTCGCGCCTTCCATCAGAAACATAACCAAATTCACTTTATTTATTCCCTACTCACTGTCTTCTGCTCCCTATAATTAAAAAATTGTTATATTTCCCTTTAGGTTACCGTTTTCTTCCCTATGCTTGATTCCTTTGACCAAGACCGTCGGAAAAAGAGCGACGCTTCCACACATGCAGTAACATGACGAAGGAGAAAAGTTTGCAACTATCCCTTGCACTGGCACTGAATAAATAATTTGGGAGTTATATGATACACATTCACTCAGTTTTAGAATCCCAGAATTGCAATTAGTAAATTGAAAACTCGATAACTACTGTTCTTAACTATTCAAGTCAGCAAGTCAGTGGTACCATTCCGTTTTTCTTTTGCACATAATTTACCAGATATAAATAAAATTGGGAGAATACCCAATACCATACCCTCTAATGAGAAATTCAAGTAAATTATAATGTAAAGAGTGACATATCCATCACGAGCATTCATTATCTGACAATTTCATTATCAGGAGCACTGACAAAATAACATCATAACACAACCGGAAACATACAAGAGATGTTTGGTACATCAATATAGACCGGGCATTGTCCCTGTAACCCTACTCCAGTATCTCGGCAAAACACCCACGTTGCCTTTTCAAGCACATAACTTCCACGCCATGTAGAAGCTGTTAGCGCCAAACTGGCTGAGGTCGACGGTAGACTCTTTAATATTACCACCATCGACGCTTAGATATGTTGCTAAGTAACAAAAGTTTAATGGGTCCACTATACCAGAGTTTCGCCACCTTACCTCGTTTATGGAAGGTAAACTAAAATTAACCTCCAATATTGCTCTATTCCGAAGTGGAAAAACGAGCTCCAACTCCATAGTTGGATTCTGCATTGAGTATAAACATTCACTCAGGTCTGCATAATACCTGTGAATTTTTATGCTCTATTTACAGAACTATATAGAGGCATGAACAAACTTCCACAAAAAGAACCAACTGAACCTCCTACTCTAACATCTAAACGTTAGTAGTCAAAAACTAGTGACTGCTATTAACAATTGCCTTGAATTGATCCTACCCCCATCGTTAGATTTCCATCTTCCAGATCATGTTATCAATACTGCAATTATGTGATTTCTCCAGTGCAACAACTTTGGCTCGGTGTACTGCTAGTGAGTTTTTTCCTCTGTCGTCCTGAGGAAGTTCACAAGCTTCACTTACAGAACTTGTTCGCAAATCAGCTGGGGGAATGAAGCAATCTACTGAAAGACCTGGTACATTGAATGCAACCTCTTCAATCGTCCAGGCCTCTTCCATTTTTGTTTTAGTGTGGCTCATGGCCATCTCCCCGAACCTGAAAAGGGTTACCACAGAATGCCCAGAGTGGGCAATCATTATACCTTCCACAGGCTTGTAATCACTAAGGAATGAATTGATCGTAGTTTCCCAATAAACTGCTTCACCCCCATTAGATTGGATGCGCGTCAGATGAGAGTCCTCAATGTGAACAAGAAGACCAGTCTTCTGGCTAAAGTAGCCAAACAGGACATGCCTTATGATCTCAGCAGGACCCTCACTCCGAGCCTTCAACGTTTCAGGGTCAGTACAAAGCTTCAGGATGAAGCAATCCTCACCATTGATGTTTTTCTCTCCTATGCATCTGGCATCAGCAAACATACTAGCAGTGGTTCTAGGATCAATTCCCTGATTAAACAAATATGCACACTTAGAAATTTCACACAAAAAGGGAACAAACAGCACATGCGCAATTGCAAATTGAAAAATAAAATCAACCTGAAGAGCACGTCGCAAAGGCCTCACGGGTCCCTTGGCCGTATGAGCACCGAGCCAAGGTGTGTGCCTCCAGACAAGCTTGCCATTGCAGCCGGCATGAACCTTGCTGCCCCCAACTACAAGCTCTACATACCACATGTCGGGATTCATCTGCCAGAGCACAAATCCACCAGACTCCGCACACCTAGACGCATTACGGTTCTTCACTACCTTGGTCGCAGTTTCAAATTCAGAAGCCACCATTCTCACCTTTCCCATCGCATAAGCATTTCGTATAGAGTTCTGCAACTTCAGCCCCCCAGAAGCTGCTAGGTACTGCTGCAATATGTACTGGGCAGAAGAAGTTTCCTGCAAGGTTACCCATGAACAAAATAAAACCCAAAAAAGAGTTAAAAACATTAACTTATCAGAAATTGAACTTCACTATTAACAATAAACAACACTCTCTATACTTTAATTTCTAAAAAGACGTTCCATTCCTCCCCCTGTACTACAAAACAGTTGAATGAATCAATTTAAGAACATTATTTGAGTCATTACTGAGTAATACTATCTCAATAAAACACAACCGGGTTCAACGGCTCTTGTTTCGTCCCTATTCTAACCATTTTCATCCTAAAGTGAAATTACAGAGAGGAGGCACGTGACTGAGTGTCTCCCTGGCGAAAGATTGAAGCCAAACACTTAGAACAAGAGATAAAACTAGAAATCGCAAAGTGAATCTCGCACGGGATCAAAAGACGACAAGGAGCATAAAACGTTACATAAGTTACCAGAAAAGTCATATCTGAAGAGAAAATAACCAAAAATACAAAGCAGAAGCATCCAAACAAGAGAGAGAGAAAAGGGACGAATTCATTAACTGTAAAGTACCGAAGAAACAGCAAAACACCAAAGCATGTTCGAGAAAAGGAGAAATTGGAGAACCGCTAAGGACTCACAATGGGAGTGTCTTTGATGCTGAGGTGAGGCAATGGGTCGGTGGCGCACACGTGAACGGGAGCGAGTGGGGCGCCCATGACGCCGAGAAGGAGTCTCAGATCAGACCGCTTGTAAGACACGGAGGGGGCACGTGACAACTGGCCCTTCATCCAGTGTCCGAGACCCGACCCGATTCGCTTAGGATCCCCGTTTTCGGTGGCGTCCGGGTCGGGCCCCTCTATGAGAGGCGTGAGCGTCTCGCCCAGCGGGCGAAGACTGACGGATCTCGCGACGGAGGAGTCCGGGTTGTGCTTCTTGCGGCGGAGGAGAGCCGAAATGGGGGAGGCGGTCCGGGCGGGGCTCTTGGAGCGAGAACGCGACGGCGAGAGGCCGCGCACCACCTCGTCTTTGAGCGCGGAGAAGAAAGATTGCTTATTTTCCATTTGGGAGAGTAAAAAGAAAAAGAAAATGAAAAAGAAAGCACTCCTAGGAGGCTGAGGAAGAAGTGGTGAGTGGTGAAGAGAAGGGAGAGAGAAAGAGAGAGAGTTTCATAAATATAGAAAGAGTGAGAGAGAGAATGAGAAACGGTTTTGGAAAGAGTGGGAGGAAGTGAGTTTGTGTGTGGGGGGGTGGGTTTGTGGGCGTACGGAGAGAGAGAGAGAGAGAGAGAGAGAGTGTGAGAAAAGCGGAAACAGAGAGAGAATGGTATTTTATTTGCTGCTTTATGGGAAGGCTGAAAGGTTGTGATAATATTATATAGCTCTTTTTGGTCAGTTGCACTAGCAGTTGCAACCGCGGAATATTTACCTTTTTTTATTTTTTCTTTTATTTCGTACTCACATGAATTTCGTTTTCATGAAATCGTATTACCACATTTTATCATTTAAACGCACTATTATCTCAGAAACACACGTTATCTCATATTTTTAATGGTCAAATTTTACTATTAAAAAAAATTCGTTTTTTAATATTATTTTATGGAGAAAATACTAAATTATCTTGCAGTTAGTAAAATATATTCTGAAATTCATTGGTGTGACCTTGTTAGCCACACACGTAGGAATGTTGCTGTAAAAGTTTAGGTGCTAATGATATGAAACATCCATTATAAATTAATGAGTTAATATACATATATTACAATTCATGATTCTCAAATGAATGTATATTGTTTTAGAGTATTTTGAGGTGCTTTGGAAGAGTGGCCAGTTAATTTTAAGAAGGATTAAATAACTTTTATGATACATGTCCAATTGTGCTGCTCATAAAAAAAAACTTGTGCAATTGTGGCAAATTATTAAATAAGATTATGTGTAATAATCAGAATAAAATGTTTTTTAATCATGGTTTGAATAAGGAAAACATACCAAGAAAAGAACGGATTTGATTTTGATATCGCAATGCTCTAATATCTAAAATATTTTTCATATACTTTCTCAAAGTCAAAGTCAATAGTAATACAAAAATTTAAATTATTTAGTGTTGTACATAACCTAAAATACAATTATTATTATATATTTTTTAAAATAGTTGTAAAGATTAATGATATTTCTAAAAATTATGTATTTGTAACTTTATTAAAGATTGGTGACAATGTTTTATGAGCTTAAATTTGATGGATTTTCAATTTGGAAAAAAAAAAAAAACTTTGCTGGATTTATGTCATTGACATAATAATTTCCTTTCTATTTTAATAGGGACAAATAATTTAAGAAGCAAAATCACATACAAGTTTAAAAGAAAATTTCTGACTAAAATGTTTAGTTTTCATAAATTATAAAAAAAAACACTGAGTAAAAATTTGTTTTGGTAAAGATTTATATTATATATATATATATATATATATATATATATATATATATATATATATATATATATGTATATTAATGTCAATTGATATCTTCTCAATTCGAGAATCTGAAATATATTAAAAATATTTTAGGTTCTAAAATATATACAAAGGTAGAAAAATCTCAAGCTAAATAATCACACCATAATGTAGCCAACAAAATAAGTATCTGGTAACGTGATCTCTCCCTCCTATATTAATATATCTACAATTTAATTCACGTGTTGCTGAGAAACTGCAAAACAAAAGAATAAAATCTCTACCAATATTGAGAACCAAATAAAAAATTATCAGACCAAACACCTCCATAAAGGTTGTTCCGAAAGTTTCCTAAAATATCAGGATTCCTATTCCTGGTCATGATCCAATCAAATAGTTTATTAATTAAATATAACAAAGATTGTTGCAAGTTTATAACTGACTTATGCTGAAAAATAACATCTATGAATTAGTCATAATAAATTTGGTATAAACTAGCGATAACGCGAAATGGGGAGCAAAATAGTTAGAAAAAATTCAGCTAATTTGTAGTCCATTTATTTAAAAGAAGAGTATCTATTTCGTGGTTAATTTTGCAATAACTTTTTTCTTCTTACTTTTAGCTATTCATGACTAAAGTATAGCTAAAATGATCATATATTTATAGTCATTTTCATATCTAATCCATATTTAACATGTACTTACCTGTTAATGTTAATTTATAGTCATTTTCTAGCCAAAGTCATTGTTTAAATTTGTTACTTCTGGAAGTGATGGGTTCCAGGTTAAAAAGAACTACATAGTAATATATATAGTCTTCTGGTTGAAATTTCACATTAACAAGTTGAATAGAATATAAATAAGAAAAAAAAATTCATAAATATAAGGTTTATCACTTACTTCTCCCTTAAAGATATTAGCAAGTTTTTCTAGTCCATAAATAATAAAACCAAATTTTAAGTTCAAGTATTAAATATCTCAATGTTTGAGTTATGGAACCTTTATTTATTAATTTATTTTTTACAAAAGTATATATTTTATGTTAATTAAATAAAAAAATTGATTAAAATAACATACTCGTATAAATATGAAATAAAGAGGAAATATATTGGTGAAATAGAAAAAATGAAACTCTGGATTGAATAGATGGTAAAATAATTGAGAAAACTCATGTAATAAAAAAGGATGAAGGCGTGGGTAAATCTCTATTAAATCATCATCTCATTAAATAATTTAATTTTTAATTATTTAAGCAAGTAAATGTAAATTAATTTATCTTAATTTCAATCTTTTATGAACTATAATCAATTAATTAACATTAAAAATACATTTCTTATAAATATTTAATTAAAAATATTTTTTTATTATCATCAATTCTTATTAAATTTTATTTGTAACATCTTCATTGACTAAAACACATATAAACAAGTCTTAATAAAAGGGAAGATAATAAAAAACATATATCAATTCTTTCTATAACTCCTTTCAACTTTTTTTTTATAACTCCTTAATATTTAATATTTTTATAATCATCACAATTGATAAACAAATATACAAAACAATATAATTTAGAGTTATAAACAAAAACTTATACATTTATGTAAATTTATTCGTATACATATATCTCATTTATATACTTTAATGAATCCAATTTCAATTCAAAAGATTTATAATTTTATAATCCAATATTTAATCTTTAAGTCTAACTGTGTATCTCTTATGTTATAAATTCAAGACATATATTATAGATATTTAACTTCATTTCATAAATATTTATATATTGTATTAGACTCTTAAATCTATACCTGTCATACTATTTTTATTAAGTTGTCACCATAACAAAGTTATATAATATGAACTTATCTACTGATATGACATGGTAAATCCACTATGACTTACTAGGCGCAATTATTTTTCCACAACAGACAATATTATAAGAACTTCCTTCAACTCTTACTATCTAATATTTTTTTCTACGAAAGTAAAGTATGATATTAATAGAGTTAGGATGTTTTTTCTTCACCTTCAATTCAATACACAACTAAAGTAAAGTATGATATTAGTAGAGTTAGGATATTTTTTCTTCACCTTCAATTCAATACACAACTAAATATTTCACCGTGTTATTCTTTTCCTGAAAATAACTATGTTTACAATACATTACTTATCATATTACAATCATTTTGTCATAAATTTTCATTCATACATATATATCCAACTTAAATCAAATGCCAATAAATTAAAAATTCAACATCAATTACACTGTAAAAATGTTCAAATATAATATATTGGTCAAATATAATAATTCAATGCAAGATGGATACATTTTAGCATTTAGAAATATTTAACACATGTTTCTTCAACTTTAAAAAATATCATATTGTTCGGTAAACATTTGGCTTGCTTGGTGAATTAAGCACAAGTTAATAAACCACAATTATGTTCATCCAACCAAAGACACTAACACACTCAACAAATTTTGATCAGCACAACCAAAATACTCTTCCAGTGACTACATCATTGACAGCTTTTGACAAAATAAAATAAAATTACCTGATAAGAATCAGCTTTGTCAACAATCAAATAACTAGGAGTTTTTATTTAAACATATCACCCGATGAATTTAGCTCGTCCAACAGTCAAAACTATCATTTTTTTTAATTAAATGAATTTCACCCATTATTTGGTATAGAATTAGGGTTTTCTATAAAACCTAACACGAGTTCATTGTAATTCAAGTTGATTTTTTTCAATTCCTTTTTTACCTAACTTTGAATAAGTTAATTCCAACTAATCGCTTGAATCACTTATCCTTCTAACACAAAATTGATACATGCACACAATATTTCAAAACATTTAAAACAAATTAAAATCTTATTTCAATCTCATTCTATTAATACACAAATTTATGTAGGAGTTTCAAAACAATGTCACCATGTCACCTTCATATTCAATTTGTCTGATTTATTTAAAATTAATTAGTTTCCTTTATCTGTTTAAATTGTTTAAAGAAACCAAACTCCAACTCCACATAACTCACAATAAAGTTAAATTTGTATATAAAAAGTCATGATAAATGATATTTGAACACACTCATATGATCCTCCTAAATTAATAGAAACTTATCTTATATTTAAAAACATCACATACAATATCTCCTATATCTAGACATGCAAAATCTATCAAATTTAACCAAGAAAAAAAAACTTAATTTAAACTTATTATACTTTTTTCCATATTCCTATGATAAACTCTAGTCTTCAAAAGAATAAACAAATTTATTAGATTTTTTGAGAAAAGTAAAACAAGATAGATAGGAGAAAAAGAATTTTAACGATATGATAATTTTTTCGGAAATATAGATTTGCATAGTTAATTTTTCTAATTATAATTTTTGTACTTAATAATAAAATATTCATATTTCTTAATTATATTCCTTATTCTCTTAAACAAATACTATCCTCCCATTATTCTCAACATAAAGGTTTAAAATAAGTTTTTAATTTTAATCAAATCTAATGAACTAAGTATAATATGATTAGACCGATACAAGTATTAAATACGTATAAGAATAGTATGATTAAAATAATTATTCAATACCATTAACATCAATTATTTATATGACTTTAAAGTCTTGTCGTCTAATTTTGCCTAAGAGAGAAACTAATAGCTGGTATTCTCTCTAGATAGTATTTTTTACGTAAATGTTTGGAGAAATGTTGTCCAATCATCTTTAATTTTGGATATATTTTGTCAATCTAAAATATATAAAACCCCTTCCCATGTCTTTATTTTTAAGAATTTTACATAATCCAAAAAAAAAAACACAATATACTAATGAAAACATTTTTATCCTTACAAACTTAAGTGGGCATTTTATCTAACTTGAGGGAATTGCACACTTCATCAAGTGACCAACATGTTTTTCATAAGTGATGTTGATATAACCTTTTTGTTTCGGGGAGTAAATAGAAAGTCACAAAAGTTATATACTTTTTAATATAGTACGTGTAGTTATTATTTTTTTATTTAAAAATATTACTTTATATGAAAGAGTCTGTTAGTTGTAACTAACTGGATATAGCAATAGAGTTGTTGGATAACAGAATATTGGGATTTTTTTGTTAAGAGAAAGTTGGAGTTTATAAAATATTTAAATTGAAGGTTGGTAACGTGGTGAAGATTCGTTTTTGTTACTGAAAGTGTTTTTGAATTTGGAAACATGGTTGGTTTTCCATTTTTTAAACGTGGGATAATGTGTGAGGAAGAAGAATTGGTAGAAGGGTGAGAAGGTGAAGACGATGGGTGCGAACGTTAAAAAGAGAGAGAGGCTCGTGGAGTTTGAGAGGGCAAAGGGACCCACACGTGCCATCCTCGTGCTTCCTTCATCTGTTTCATTCCATTGCTGCGAAATCAGTGACTACACAGATCAAAGATCATCCAAGGACACCATGGTGGGTCCCACCCAGATTTTACTATGCTCTTGCAGTGTTTTCAAATTTTCATTTCAAAGATTAAAATTTTATAATGGACTTTGTGTAAGCTTTTTTTCGCATATCTACTTTAACATGTGGAAACAAACAACATCAACGACTCTTTGTAAATTTAGACACTCAAATCTGGATAACACAGCATCATCTATAGAAGCAAACACGGATTAAAGGAAAGAACATAAGGAAAAAAATAAGTGGAAAATTTATAAGAAATTTAATTGATTAATGAAATAAAACTGTTTTATAAATATTTAGAAAATAATAAAATTTAAAATTATTTATTCATTATTTAATATTTTTAGTTTGATTATTTACGTTGTTATATAAATATTAATACAATATTTATGAGACCATTAAGTATATATTATCCTTAATTATGTCGTGAATATTATTTATTATATAATCTATTGTAACTATATTTCAGACTTAATAAATAATATCATAAATATTTTGTTGATATATTTAGTTTGATATCATAAATTTACGGGTAAATTTCTTTAGCAATTTGGAAAAAGTTTATTGTTTTTTAATATTTAACCTTTTTTATGGTATTTCTTCTATTTGTGTTTTCCGGCATATTATTAATAATCATCTTTGATATTTAATGCCATTAATTCATGTCAAACTTATTTTTGACACTTTTTTATTTTTTTTAATTCATCTAATTCCTTACCACATGATTATGGTATAAACTACCAAGATTTAAGATTAATCTACAAATTTTATCAGTATCATCGTCTTAAACTTTAATGCCAATATAGTAAAATAAATATTGTAAATAATATAAATATTAAAACAAACAATGTAACCAAAAAATAATAAAATTATTACTATTATGGTCTAATATCACTCAAAGAAATTGCATTTATCTAAAACAAAAATTCGTATATAATGAATAAAATCTATATTTAATAGTAGGCAATTATATATAGATTTAATATATAATACATAATATTTTTTAATAATTATTTATTATTGTGAATATTATTATTATTATATTTCTTTTATTATAATAATTATTTACTATTATTAGAATTATTATGATACTTTTATTATTAATAACACTTTCATTATTAATATTCTTAAAGTGTTGAGAAGAGGATTTCCCCATACATACACAAGTCACCATTATTGTACCAACATCAACTTTATAATTATATACTCATCATTATTATTATTATTTTTAACCTTTATTATTATTGTTTTTATCAATATCATTAACTATAATATTAAGAGTACTAAAATAATAATATTATCGTTATTAATATTAATAATATAATAATCATATTTATAACAATATTAATGATCATATTAAGATTAATTATAATAATAAAATTAATAAATATAATATCAAAAGTAATAATAATGACTTTTTTCTCATTTTGGTGTATTTTTTTATAATAATGTCCAAAATGGGCAGAAAAATATTTATTTACAAAAATGGACAAATTCTGCCAACTAGATAGGATTTTACATTAAGAAATCCTTCAATCAGGTATGACTGGTCAAATAGAGCAATTTCAAGTAAAGATATTAATTAAAATATCTCATTTCTTGGTTAACTCAGTCTCTGTGCAACCATTTTTCATTTACTTGACACTATATCTACATTTAACAATTAAAAAAATAATTAAATAATAATAATTAACAAAACTGTAACAGAATAATTAAGACAAACAAATTTATTTCAATTTAAAACAAAATAATATAACGATAATAATAAGAAGAATTATTTTAATTAAATTCATATGAATTTAAATAATAATAATAATAATAATAATAATAATTTAATGATTATTTTTGAAGAAATAATAATAATAGTAATAATATTCTAACAAATTTAATTAAAATAATAACAATAATAATGATTATAATAATAATAATAATATAATAATTTTTGTAAATAAATAAAATAAAATTTAATAATATAATATTTATCATTGATGCTTCACATATCAGACCATGAAGAGACACTCTAAAAATTATAGTATGAACTATTTATCAAATTATAATAAACCACCATCATCAATTGATAAATAGTTGATATTATATTATTAATTTTTATTTTCTTTATTTATAAAAAATATTATATTATAATTATAATAATCATTATTATTGTTATTATTTTAATTAAATTTGTTAGAATATTATTATTATTATTATTATTATTATTCAAAAATAATCATTAAATTATTATCATTATTATTATTATTATTATTTAAATTAAATTCGTATGAATTTAATTAAAACTATTCTTCTTATCATTATATTATTTTGTTTTAAATTAAAATAAATTTGTTTGTTTTAATTATTCTGTTACTGTTAATTATTATTATTTAATTATTATTTTTAATTGTTAAACGTAATAAATATAGTGTCAAATAAATGAAAAAATGGTTGCAGAGAAATGAGTTTAGGAAGGAATGATATTTTAATTAATGTGTTTAATTAAAATCAGAAAGCATGTCACTTATATTTGACCAGATTGAAGGATTTTTTAATGTAAAATCTTATCTAACTGGCAGAATATATCTATTTTGGTAAATAAATATTTTTCTGACCATGTTGAGTATTATTATGAAAAAGTACACCAAAATAGGATAAAAATCAATAATAATATTATATTATTAATAACATTAATATTAATATTAAAAATAATAATATTATTAATAATATTATTATTAATGATATCAATAATAATAATACTAGTAATAATGTTAACTGTAATATTAAATATAATATTAGTGATTATATAAGTTAATAATAACGTTAAAAAATGCTAAAAGCTAATAAGAAAACTTACTTATTAAACACTCTTAATAAAGTTAATGAGTGAACTTACCTTTCAGATACTATCAATAATAGTTAAATAACTTTTTCAGTAAAGAAAAAAAAAAAAAACTTGAAATCCAGTTAAACATGTCAAATATAATGAAATTGTTAAAAGTTGTTCATATTGTTGTGGTAGTTTTGTGGGTAGAAGATATCTTCTAAGATCATGCGAAAAATGGATTGAAAATATACTTAAAAATTAGAAGTCTGAACCGAAACTGTATCGAAATAAAGAATTGAGAAAGTAACAATAGATAAGGGTTGCTTTTCTTCTTTGTTTTATAATTTTAAATGTACAAACATATTTGAGAAAAACAATATTTTAGTGTTTTTATCTGGTTGAAGGTCGTTCTCAATTTTATACTCTCTGTGCTCTATATATCCCATTGTCGACTACCAACTATTTAAACAATCATATCCCATTACATTTTTCAAAACTAAAAACGGCTTTTGAAATTAAAATGAAAGACAATTTGAAATGTGAACAGAGATTGAATTGGTAGAATGGGATAATTTTATGCCATTGGAAAACATCAAACACAAGAACAATCAACAATTAAGCACTGTTTTCTATGGCTTGGGGCCCAATAAAAGCGTCTGCTTTTTCGGTGCATCCAACTAATCAGAGACCCTCACAAAATCTCCCACCAAAATCTTCGCATTCCCATAAACTAAAACAAAAACATGCATACACACACAAAATTCGCCTATTTTTTATTCTCGGAAAGACACCCTTTGACTCTGTTTAACATTTCAATAACGGTAACATTTTAACAATTGAACAAAGAAGTTGTGATTAATGATAATTGTTCTTGACCAGTTCGTTTAATTAAATATGTCAGTTAGGATTTCCCATCATCCAAAAACAGAAAGTATTGGAACCCCTACTTTGGTAAGGGAACACAATTAAGAAATTTCATCAATGAACAATATGGTTTTCTAGGTTAATCATATCATTTAGTAACCATTAATTCTCAATTCTTATCTTTTGCTTAAAAAAATATTGAAAAGGCTTTTCTCTGAACACAAAATTAGTTTTAAGTTCATAAATATTAATTATTTTATATTACGTACTGTTTCTTATTTTTAATAATTTTGTATTGTTTTGAAGTTTAAGTCAATAACAATTTAAATATATTTTCTTGACCTTTCATGTTTTTTTAAGAATAAAATTGTAATAACATTTTTAATTTTTTATATTAAATAATATCATAACGATGATATATCAATTTAATTAAAAAAGTTAAGACATTTTTTAAGATAAAATTATAATAAATTTCTGTTATTTAAAGTGAACAATATCTTAAATTATTGATTTTAATAATATTATTTCAACTTAGCTGACATGATCAAAATATATTACTATTTTTATTCAGTTATTGAGACAGTAAGGATGAAGAATATTATGGTCCAATTAAACATCAGATATGTATAATTATTTTTTTTCTATTTTTTAATTAATAAGCTTTTATATTCATAAATCGTGATTTTTTGTATATAAGCAAAATTGAGACGGGTAGGTTTAAAATGCTGCAAATGCAGCTTATATACTAATGGAGTATGACGTTGGCATAGTGTTGAAAGTTGGAGTATTATAAAGCCGATGTGGGGCTTTCAACTAAACGAAATGATTGCAGATTAGTGGGCCAATCTCATTTTTATTTATGCAGTAGACAAAATTGTTGTTCCTTATCGACAAAGGCATTCTCTTCCCAACAACCTTTTCCTTCTTCATCTTCTATATATTTTTGTTTATAGCTTTCAAAAAGTAGCACATCCACACAACATAACATTTTTCTTTTTCACTTGGATTTGATGTTGCACCCTTCTACTTTTAAACCTGCATTAATACTTCCCACTTTCCCTATAAGCTTATTTTATTCAAAACCCTCTCACTTTGTCACTATCAATTGCAACCTTCATAAACCATAAGTCATCCAAGTGAGGCCAGCTTAGGCATATGATTATTAATTGTAATTTGATGCATTCACATAACTTTATTAACTTTCAAACACTTCTTCAAATTCTCACTTAAATAACTATCTACCACAACTACACCATCTTGTGCTTTGTAATTAATTCAAAGCTAACTCTTGTGAGCCCAATTTGGATACATGGAATGAGAACAATGAGGCTTCAACCGACCATTGTTGGCGATTAATTGACTTATCAATAACTACTTTTTTTTCGCAGAATGCGTGACAGATAGCATGCATATGCAATGCAAGTTACACATATTTGTTTTCGTTTGTGCATTCTTTTTGCAAACAGTAATGAATAAAAAAGTGTTACACTCAATTGTGACGTTTTTAATGGGTTGATTAAATTACACTGTGATGTTACGCATCGAACAATCATTGCGTTGGTAAATCATGCGAAGAAATGCACGTGAGTTGTGAATTCAATGGGTATGCTCGTGTCTTCATAACAGGATCTAAGCTGGTTAATTAATTGGGGATTTTTGTGAAGGTAGGTTTCTGAGAACTAGTACTAGGCTCCACATGGTAGTAGTCACTCTTACACTCAATTTTTTTTTTCATTTTCCTTTTGGAAATGCATGTTAGTGAGGTCTTTCTAAGTGCCATGTTGAAATATTCTTTCCCATCTTGTTGCAACTATGTTTGTTGGTTTTGACTAGAATAGTAAAAGGAATCCATGTTGTGCTTCTTCTATTGTGCAGTGTGTTGTGTATCAGAGTAGCGTAATAATTTAAGAATCAGAGTCTTCCATTTGGGTCCCAAAACCATATGCTATAATTTCTTTGGTCTTGCGAGCAAGCTTCCTCTTTACTCGCCACAGCACGTGCAATGCAGGTTTTGGGTCTTAAAAGAAAAATATGATGGCCTACATAAGCAAAATTGTTCGGCATAAGTACTGAAAGTAAACACTAAATTTTTACCTTTCGAACTCAATCAAATCGATTCATATAACATGGTTATGATGAATTACTATTCAAAATATTATTTATTTTAAACTATTATTGTCATAGTTTTATCTTTAAATGTGTATTAGAGAGTTAAGAAAGAAAATGTATTTGAATTGGCCATTTAAATTCTTAAAGAATTTATAAAACTATTAAGTGTACCCAAACGTATATAATTAAAAGATAGACACATTTATAATAAACAAGAAAATAAATCTATAAATCCAAAAACTCTAGATTTTGAAATAGGCATGGCATTAATTTGATTGTATAGTTTAAAGTGTATTACGTGTGGAGAACTGGTTTTTGGGCCTTAGCCCCATCTTATCTTCGTTGTATTTTTCGTGTATTTCAACATCACGAAATAGGCATGAGATTAATTTGATTGTATTGTTTTCTAACGATGACCCAGAAAATAGTCTCACTTCATTTGTATTCCCAATTGAAGGTTGAAGTGAGCACGTAGTTAAAGTGTGTATTGCGTGTGAAGAATTAGCTTTTGGGCCTTAGCCTCATCTTATCTTTGTAGTATTTTTCGTGTATTTCAACATCACGTCTTGATATGTATCGTGTTTGATAGAAGGATAATAGCGTCTATCATTTTCGTTGCATGTTGAGTTTTTAGTTTTCTTTTCGTCCGAACCATGGTTTCGCAATAAAGTGGGTGATCTTCTTGATGGGTGGCGTGGGTAACCAGTGGTGGGCTCGGCTTTACAACTAATCTTCGAAGAAGAGGAAGAAGAAAAGATCCCATTAAAAAGTGAGACGATGTGCCCAACTTTTTCCTCTTTCTTTTTCCTATTTTTCCAAGTTGTGTAGCTGTCAACTCTGATGCGTGACCAAAGTGAGGGACCAACGTGGTTGGGTTTTTCAGTGACACATTTTTCGTATTGGTATTTCAAAGTTTTAATCTCACATTCAATGATGGCTAGGGGAGATAAAAGCATGGTAGCTTCATATTTTTGCACCTTACTTCGCTTTTTAGATATTGTTTCTCTACAGATATTTATGTAACAATTGTTAAGAGGTTTCTCTAAATGGCAAGTTACTCAGATAAGTGTGTACGGCTGAAACATTAAATGGATTCATTGAACACTTTTAACTCAAAATAGCAAATTAAAATACATATAAAAATGTTTTTGGGACATTCTCTCTTTGAAACTGTCACCATATGCACACTCCCTTCAGTCAAAATCATATTTTGATATATCCATTTTAATTTGTGGATCAAATAGTTGTTAGACTTAGATCTTTCAGCAGCTAGAACATCAAATTCTAGAGAACTAGTTGAAGGGGGACCAATTTGTATATAGACATGTTTTTTAAATGATATTTTTATTTTAATAAATTATCTTACTATTTTATATGAGTGATATAAAAAAAAAAAATCGACGATCTGAAACTGCTAATTTCGATCACGGCCTTATCTGACGGGTTTTGATACCCTATTTTTAACATAGATTCTCTTGTGGAATTTGAGTTGACCACTGTCTCTCGCATTGACTTCAAAACCATGAACTGATTGTGTTTCAAATATCAAAACGTACAATTTTTACAAACAAAAATATTGTAATCTTATTCTATTTATAATATTCCCTAATCTGAGGTTATTTTTTTTTTCATCTTCTCTCAATCAAACTCTTCTTATTTGATATACGTGTGTGTATATAATATAGAATATATTTGCGCATTCTCACTCCTATAATTATTAAAAATACAAAGTAAGTTACTATAGTGACTAGTAATAAAATTAAAGCTCTATACTTTCTAAAACTAAAAATTTGTTATCAAATTTCTTATTTTTATAACTCGTATTGTTTATTGATTTCTGTAGATTATTCGAATAAAAATATGGTTAACAGTTTACTGTGTTGTTCATTTAAAATTATATATAGTTGATATTTAAAAAAATAAATATATTTACTCATATTTTTCCAACCAGTGAAAATATAATTAATATTTTTAACTTTTCTTTCTCTAAATCTCTTTTAAACCGTCTCGTCCTTAATTTAAGTGAAATTGGGCTTAATGTATTTTTCATAAGTTCTACAATGTTGGGCCTACATGGACTCGCCGTTGATATTTTCTTTGACAATTTCTTTCTGCACCCGCATTTCTTCTTATACTCCTTATTTTTAAAATTTCTCATTTTCCTTTAGTTGTTTGTACGAGTCTTTGGTTTGGATTTATTCTGCAATTTGAAAGCCATCTAGATTAAACAATCCATGAGAGAATATGTAATCTTAATCTGAATTGTGTAATCAAGTACTTAAAAAGTAATAGTTTAGATTACACAGTTTAGATATAACTTTGACTTTTAAATTAATATTCTGAATTATTTAATCCAGAACATTAAAATAATATTATAAATTATCTGGAAGGTTTATGATGATTATAGTCCTAGTAAATGTTTGAGGCCATATTCATGTATATTAAGAAAATTAAAAATTATCGTTGCATTAAATTTAATTTTAATATTAAACAACTTGAAAAAAATTATGAATGATGCATTACGGATTTTAATACGAATTTTTAAGGGTAAAAGTGGAATTTTAATTAAGAGGGGGTGCGGTTTGAAATCATTGGGTGCAAATGGATTGTCCTGAATCAACAGCCATTAACATCAAGACCGTAAGAGAATCTTAAAAAATAAAAATAAAAGGTAAGAAAGATAGAAAAGAGATAACTGTTGGAATCCGAGCGTGGTTTGCATTGTGACATACATACTCTAATCTATTTTGCTTTGCAAATTTTCGGTTTCCGCTTCGGATTCCAAAAGTGTTGATCGGAGATATTCTCCAATCACTTTGTGCTCTGCGATCACCATGACCATCGACATCCAGACCTTGGAAGACAGGTACACTTCATCAACCCAACAAATTTTTCTGTTTGTCTTCTTCAATCCTTTCTTATTTTCGGTTTTCTATTGGTTATGTACAATGTGGCTGGTGGTTAGTTTCAGTACTTCGCTCTTAATTTCCATTCAATTCGTCGTTGCTTCGTAAAATCAGGAACTTCATGTTCTCTCAAACGAATTCGCTTTTTTCGGTTGTATTGTTTAATACACTGAATAATCATTCCTTCTCCCTTTGCATTCTCTTGTCGAATCAAAATGTTTCGGCTGTAAAGAGAAAATATGAGCAATGGCAAACTTGCTAGTAATTTGTGTCGCGCTTCTTGCTTAAATTCTTGCTTAATTGTCACTGTTTACTCTTTTTTTTTTTTTTTTTTTTTTTTTTTGTTGGTTTCTCTGTGTTATTGATTCATTCTAATTGGCTAATATTGATTTTGCTTCTAGGTATATTGATTCTTGCAGGAGACAGGGGGTTTTGCCTAATTCTTCTATTTTGTCAAGTCTTTTCAAGGTCAGTTGTCACCGTTTTTTATATACAAATATATGCAGCTTTGCTGTTATCCTGGTTAGTACATCAACATAGACCATATTAAATCTTGTTTGAACAGTTTAGATTAAATGAAAAATGCATATAACTTTTTGACTGGTTATGTGATCATCGATTAACTTATAATATTGATCATCCATGTAAGATTATTATTATGTTTAGATTTCCCTTAAACCTCTGTTCAACGTGGAAGTTACACATTCCGAGGTACAAAAGTAAAATTAAGTTGGTTATGTTATGTTTATCCCAATTCAATTACAAACATGTCATATGTGGTCCAAATTTGTAGTTGTATATTCTGACATTTACTGAGCTTTTCACATGAGTCAACTCTTTCTATACAGCAGTGTATATTTATTACTCCATTTCTCTGTGTTTAATCTCCCTGAGTAGGGAGCAGATAATGTATTCAATTTTCTATTTATTGGGGGAATAAGAATCCTAACCTGACTATGATCGAACAGGCTGAGGTCAAAAAGTCCAATCATGAGCTGTGCAAGCTGGATATTTTAATTGATGACCTAAAGGATGTTGATATTGCTCCACTTCTTGACTTGTGCATGAACTTTGATACTTCTGAAATAGAAGCTGTTGATGTACGTAATGAATCATCGTGTGTATTAAATGGAGAATATGCATTATCATTGATGCGTGCTGTCAATAAAAAGCTTCGAGTAGTCCATCTACAGGATCTGTCATATGGAAAAGACTTCTTACGGTATATTATGGTATTTATGATGAATTATATGTGTAAACGACATAATTTCTGATTGTTGGTTACTTTTGTTTTCACCTTCTTAACAAATTTGAAATGTTAACACGGAATTCCTTGCCTTTGAAATTCTGGGAATTCCAAACAATCAACAATCTTCATGTTATTGAATATGGGAGTTAGGATTTCAAGTGATTAGAAAAATATCTTGCAAGGTCTTTTTATATCAATGCTTCTGACATTATTATCCTGCTACTGGCTCTTTTCTCACTCAGGATTACCTTTGGCATTGACAGTAGCCAATTAGCATAAATTGCATGAGGTGCTTTGTTCCTATTAATGATATATACCAAACTGGCTTATATTTGCCTAAAAGTCTAAAACATGAATGGATAATTCATCATTGGGAGACTTGGCTTTTCGTGGTTGTATTTTCTGGTGTGATAGGTTTTTGTTGCATATTTTCTTTTTCATGACTGTGCTGGATCTTACCATTAGGGATATTTCACAAAGAGGTTTGGCATGCCAAGTTTTGACATTGAGGTGCTCACGTTTCCGGAAGCTGAACTTAACAGGGGAGTTCATGCATATGCATACCCTAAATCTTGATTTCAGTTCTTCCCTTACCAGTTTCCAGGAGGATTGTTTTAATTGTATGCCCAATCTAATGCGTCTCTCAATGTGTGATACAAGGATTACAAATCTTTGGACAACTGTTGCAGCTCTCTCTAAGCTTCCTTCTTTAATTGAATTAAGGTTTCAATATTGGCAGTATTGCAATGATGCTGGAACATCTTTTATATCATGCTGTGGGAAGTCTGATGACACTGCTGATTTTAGCCTGCTTGATAGAATTCCTTTTATTGGTGAACCCTTCACCAATACAACTGAACTGACAGATCCCAACTTTAGCGCTGAAGATCCACTAAGAAATTTCTATTCCTTGGATGAAGACATTATAAATCATGATGTTCAAAGCATGGCTGAGGATTCTTCAGATGACAGTGAAGTTGACTTTACTAGTCGTCACCATAGATACTGGTTGTCAGATGTTTTTCCTGGGTGGAGTTCTGAAGTGCCTCTTCTTCATGAGGTAGTCAACTTGAACACTTTTTCCCTGCTAGTAGATTTCCTTTACACTCGTTTTTTTTGGAGTTGAAAGAATTGGAGGGATGAGATAGTCACTTCTTTGGTTTGGATTGTGGTACTCTCCCACCGTGAAGGGATTTTTTTTTTTTTTTTTTTTTTTTTTTTTTTTCTTTTTTTTTTTTTTTTTTTGTTTTTTTTATTTTTTTTTTTTTTTTTTTTTTTTTAATTTCTCACTGTCTTGTTTTATTATGAGTGTTTATAATGTAGTTTTTTCTAAAAAACTTAAGATAAATACGTAGATAGGATAAAACGTTTGTAAGAATTGAGATAAATAAAAAAAATTATATAAAAGGTTATTTTATATAAACTATTAAATTTTTCACTCTTTACCACTTGTCCTCACAAGTGGAGTTAAAAGTCTTTGTTTTTCTTTTTCATTTCCATTCATCCAAACAACATATATTTTCAACTCCATCTCTATCCTATTTCTTTCTTCCATTTATCCAAACAAAGTGTCATTATAGTGGTCTCAATAATAGAACAACAGTGGGAGTTGAAAAATTAGAGGGATGAGATAGTCACTTCTGTGGTTTGGATTGGTGATACTCTCCCATTGTGGAGGGAATTCTTTTTAATTTCTCAATGTCTTGTTTTATTATGTGTTTATAATGTCGTTTTTTCTAAAAAACTTAAAATAAATACGTAGATAGAATAAAATGTTTGTAAAAGATTTGAGATTATTATTGTTTGGTCTAATAAACAAAATTATATAAAAGGTTATTTTGTATAAACTATTAACTCTCTTTACAACTTGTCATCACAAGTGGAGGTAAAAGTCCCTGTTTTTCTTTTTCATTTCTATTCATCCAAACAACATATATTTTCAACTCCATATCTATCGTATGTCTTTCTTCCATTTATCCAAGCAGTAGTATTATAGTGGTCTCAATAATAGAACAACAGTGACAAATCTCTCTTCCTTGCTAAAATGTTTTTCATTATTGTCAGTGACAGTAAATTGTTTGCCATCAGTTAGTGAAAAAAAGATAATAGTTTGGGTTCTATCGTAGTGGCAGTCATTAGAATTAGAAGTTCAGGCTTGTGAGGTTATGACGTCACCTTGCATTTGAAATTCCTTTAGCTATTGTTTAGAATGCCATTTGGTCGTGGTAATAAATATGGCTTGGATACTGAAATAGTAATATTAATTAAAACTAGGCTTTCTGTTTAGCCTATATCCACATTGTTTTCTAGGCATGCTATATTTTTTAAAATTTAGTAAATGACTCTATTTGTTGGATCTGGACTATAATCATAATATGCATGGTTTAAGGAAAACATAAATGAAATGCTTGACAATTGCATAGAAATGATTCATGTTACTGTAAAGTTTCTTCTGTTCACATTATCTAAGTTGTGGCTTCTTAGTCCTTCTTGATCTTTAATTTTAGTGTTTCACGTTACAGAATGAAGATGAAGAAGATTCATCGCAAGGCACTTTTATGGAGCCTGTTGCTGATGTTTCTATGAAGTATATGTCTCGTCATGCATCACCAATATGCTATGAGAAGCATTACAGAGAGTTCATGATTGCTTCCTTGCCAAATCTGAAAAATTTAGATAATATGCCTATCAGAAAGATTGACAAGGAAAGGGCTACTGGAATATTTTCTCAGTACTTTGAATATCTTCCGTATAAATGGAAGCACAAAGAGAGTGTTGTAAGTATCTTACAGAAGAGAGAAATAAAATCAGGCCATAATAAGGTGCACTCTTCCAAGAATAGGACATCATATCCTTCTGGACAATCGCAATATTTTTATACTAGGTCCCTTTCCGCTGCTAAATTGGGGTCCTCAACTTGGCCTTTCTTGCATCCCCTTTCTCTATTAGGATGTGAATTGGATAAGGGCTTTCATCCAAGGCAGTTTGAGTACCATCCATCTGACTCCAGTTTGATGGTCTTTGGAACTTTAGATGGTGAAGTAGTTGTCATCAACCATGAGAATGAACATATTGTTAGCTATATTCCATCGCTTGGAGCAATGAATAGTGTTTTGGGTCTCTGTTGGCTAAAAAAATATCCCTCTAAGGTAAGTGCTTATTGCATAAAAATTGATTTTGTAGATTATACTTAGTATGGTTATTAACTTCTCTAGTGGATGCTGGAAGCAACATATATTGGCAATTAATCAGATTTTACACAATGTGTTGTTTGTTATACATAGCCTTCTAGAGACAAAAGTACTTTTAACTAGAGAGATACTGTATTCTGCAAGAATGTTAGTACAGCCTTGCCAGCTGTAAGGATAAGCGGTATTTAGTTACGGTTATCAGAATGGGAGTGAAGATTTAGTTAAAATTCCATTCTGCATCGTTAGTTTTAGAGAGTTTACTCCAACATTTTTTTATTTCGATGTCAGTTTTTTTATTCTTTTATTTTCTTATTGTATGTCAGCTTATAGCAGGATCAGACAATGGTTCCTTGAAATTGTATGACATCCACCACATACCAAGAAAGGTTACTGGCATTCATGGGAATTTTGGTTGTGTTACGTTTGATGAATTTGACCAGTTGACATCTGTTCATGTTAACTCTACGGATGAACTATTTCTTGCAAGTGGTTACTCAAGAAATGTTGCTTTATATGACATCAACAGTGGGAAACGCTTACAAGTGTTCACAGATATGCATCGTGGGCATATTAATGTAGTCAAGTTTGCTAATCATTCACCATCAATTTTTGCCACTTCATCATTTGATCACGATGTGAAGATGTGGGACTTGAGACAAAAGCCAATACACCCCTGCTTTACAGTTTCAAGCTCCAGAGGAAATGTGATGGTTTGCTTTTCTCCAGATGATCAATATATTCTTGCTTCAGCGGTTGATAATGAGGTAATTTTCGTTCAGTAGTGTGATTAGTTACTGTGACCGCATTTGAAGTGCAACTTTTTGTTATCTATTTAGGAATTGTCAGTGTTAATACAGTAATGTGATTAGTTAGTAGTTACTACTTGATAGCTCAGTAGAGTAGGCCTTGCAACAATGTAAAATCTCATTCAGCTCTAAAACTAGGAACAGTTTCCGTTAAATTTTTGTTATTTATATAGTACAGCAACTTAAAATGAATCAGTACTTGTCAGTCTTTCAGTTTGACAATTTTTATCTCCACCATACGTTTTTTGTGTCCTGACCGACTTGTGAATTTTTGCAGGTTAGACAATATCTGGCTGTTGATGGTAGGCTTCACTTAGTTTTTGATATAGCTCCCACTGAAAGTTCTCAAAATTACACCCGTTCTTATTACATGAATGGGAGGGACTACATCATAAGTGGGAGTTGCGATGAGCACGTCCGTATTTGCTGTGCTCAAACAGGGAGGCGCCTGAGAGATATATCCCTTGAGGTAAATCAATCTTCTATTTTTCTTTTCTTTATACATCAACAAAATGGAGTTTAGAGAGTTTTACATTTACAGGAGACAGGGATAGACATCTAAAGCTTTTTTGAGAAAATTATTTCTACTTCTGAAAAGATCTTTAGAAAGTTGCCAAAAAAATAAAATAAATCTGAAATCAACCACTACAAAGATGCACTTACATGATAGGGCTGGACCATTTTTGAGGCTACACTTCTCTGACTTACCTGTCTGTTTATATTCCCTCCCATATTTTTTTCTATTCAACAAGCAGTGTCTAAGCCATCACAAAAAGGAACACGAATAACTAATATCTGATTACCGTGTTTTCATTTTATTGAATTATTGTTTAATTGTGGTAAGATTACTCGTTTACTTGTATGCAGGGAAGAAACTTAGGAAGTTCTGTGTTTGTTCAGTCTTTGAGGGGTGATCCTTTCCGGGTAAGTTATTTTTGAAAGCCTTTCCCAATCTTTTCTTAAAAGAAAAGGCTTAAAGGGGTTATAACAAGCACTGTGTGGCTTTTTATAGTGAAATGTATTCCACTATATAAGCTTTGGATATTTTATGATTTTTCTCTTTCGGTTTTTCTGTCACGTTTTTTCTCCATAATTTTTGCCTACTTTGCTTAATTGTTTCCGGGGTGAAATTTCAAAATCTCAAGTAGCTTTTATATAAAATTTCTTACATTATTCTTGTGGATTTTGGTTTTCCTCACTAAAGATATCTTCCAGTTACTTATTATTATTATTATTATTATTATTTGGTAGCTATTTTGACATTCCTTATATTGTGAAAGCCACCTATATGTATGACCCTTAGGCATGTGTGTTTTTTCTATAACCATTTTCTAAAAATCCAATCACGGCATGAAAATTGAAATTGCTGATTTTTGAGTAATTTATACTCGCAAATTAGTTATGGTTTAAAAGTATGTGGAGATTGGTGACAACCCCAAAAATTTTCTGCCTTCTTATTGTGAACTTCAACATGATTAAGGGTATTTGTCTAGTTGGGAAATGCTCGAGAAAGGAATGAGACAATTATTTTATATTTTTATCTTTATGAACAAACAAATTTCTTTTGCATCATGTATTTATATTCTTTTTCCCTTGATATTATAAATAGGATAGAGTACCACGGCGTTTTTTTTATTTCGTCCTGTTATAGGTTTCTCTTCACTAAATTGGAACTGAAACTGTCCCTGCTCCCACAAATATTAGCAACATGATGTTTCTGTAATTTGAGTTCTCCTTGTTTCATTGAAATGGTTTGTATACAGGATTTCAATATGAGCGTATTAGCAGCTTACATGCGGCCAGGCTCCAAGTCTAAAATTGTCAAGGTTGTACCATATTTTCTTGTTTCTTATATGCATCATTCTATAGCACGACAGTCAATGATATGTTCATTGTTCTATCTTTTTCAATTGTCTGGAGTGTGAATATAAAAGAAGAAAAAAATAAATTGAGGTTGGTGGATCCATTATTTTCGAGCATCTGAATCTGGGAACAAAATGACTACAATACTAATAGAAGAATGCTACATTGTGATTTTAAACTGGCCAAGTTTCCTTTTCTAGAACTTAATATTTTACATACAGAAAAATCTTTCTAAAAAAATTGTTATATACTTTGAAGGATTCTATAAGAAGTGTTTTTTTGTAGTCATTGGTTACCTTAATATTAATTGCTAAGAAGTACTTCTACTATATTTAAAAGTTAAATGTATTTTATATCCAAATGTAACACAGCTACATTATTAATACAACAAGTTAAGTTTTTCTCCTTCATTCTTTTGTCACAGGAATATAGTAAAATGTTATTTTTTTCCATGTTCATTTTTCAATTTACACTCACTTCCATATATTAATACAAGATTTTCTTTACATTCGTTTTAATTATGTCTTCCTCATTGGAAGATTCAGAATGAGAGGAATGGCAGATTCGATTTGAACTTCACTAAGCTGGAGATAAGTTTTCTCAAATTTTTATTTTTGTTTATTTTTGTAGATCAACTTACTAGCATCTAGTGGCAATGCCAACAAGGATGATTCTGATGATCTGCGCCCTTGTCCATTTCACAGTATGGGAGCTTAATATACGATGTTGTACTTGTTGTACAGAGGTTACAATGTGTTTCATAGAGTTGTAATTTGGACTTAGCATGCGCATAATTTTTTGCGTTCTTGTAAGTTTAGCTAGTTTTAATAAAAAGCATGTCAAATGACTCAGTAGTTGCATTGATCATATATCAGTGTTTGTAAAACCTTTTGTTGTATGATGATGTGATATGAAGAAAGCTAACACCCCATGTGGTTATTGAAATTCCTTTCAAATCAATGTCAGCTGGGAATACACTTTTTAAACATGATGAAATAAAATGGAGATAAATTGACAGTTCATAGCGCTCCAAGATTTTAAAGGTATACTTTGAAATAATTAATTTTGGTTATATTTTTTATTTATAAAATTTAAAATTACTATTTTTAGTCTTTATAAAATTTGTAAATTTTGGTTTACTGTCTGTAATGTTTTAACTTTTATCTTAATAATTAGTTCGAGTCTCTAATATATGTTTTAAGATAAATAAATAACATTTATTTTGCGGGTTTTAAGAGTTTTTCTTTTCGTGCCATATATGTTGATATGAATTGGAATCTTCAGCTATTTCTTTCTCTAACTCTTTCCTGCCCCTTTTTGATCCATTGCTTTTAGGATCTGTTTATTTGACGGTAGGATTTGCAACGAGGGACCATAAATAAATAAAAAAAAATTTAAGTACAAAAATTAATTTTCGTAACAATAAAAAAATTAAAAGAAAAAGTATTAAGAAAAGTGTTGAAAAAATTAAAATAATAATATTATAAACTTAGTTTATAATTAATTATATATATATATAATCGATTAAATATTATAAAGATAATATATAATAGATTATATATATAATCAATTATAACATAGAATCGATTATATATTATAATATTAATATATAATTAATTATATATATAATAAAGTATATATTAAAAATTTGATATATAATTAATTATATTAATTATGATTTATAAAATAAAAAAGAATAATATTAAATAAAATTTTATGTACTAAATTAATTTATATAATTATGATATTGAATATGATTAATAAAAGTAAATAATAATGATAATAATATATATGTAATATAATAAAAGTAAATATAATTATTAATAATAACTTAAATTTAGTATAGAAAAATTAATAAATGTAGTTTAATTATATTAATAATTTAATAATTTTTTATTTTAAATTAAATTAAATAAAGTTAATATTAATATTAAAAATTATAATTATAATATAAAATAATAAAATTGTAAAATGATAATAATAATAATAATAATAAATTTAAAATTAGAATAATAATCAAAATAAATTTATTAAATAATAATAACTTAATTTTCTAATTTAATTTTAATTTAAATAAATTACTCTTTATAATTTCATCAACTAAAATAATAATTTATCAATCATATTTAAAAAATTAATTATATTTAACTTAAATTAATTTTAACTTTAATTCTAATTTTATTTATTAAAAGTTTATTTTATCAATTATACCTATCACATCATTAATAAACTTTTATAAATTTTTCTTTATTTTCTCTCCATTCATCCTTTCATCCAAATAACTAAATTTTATTTTCAAATCTACTCTCTCAAATTCACTCCCTCAATCAAACAAAACATAAATCATTTGACGATATAATATAATTATATTAAATAATATTAGAAGTAATATAATTATTTTAGTATAATATATTATTTAAATTCAATAGCTGAAAGACGACACGAGAGAACCATAAAAGAGAAATGGTTGGCAAAGATTGACATTATATTATAACACTATCATGTTAAAAATAATTATATTTTAAATTATTGTAATACATAATAAGTAATTAATTAGTGTAATGCAATACTAAAAATCAAAAGTGATATTTTCCAATTTTATGAAAACAAAGAATAAATAAATAATTTTATAAAGACCAAAGTCAAAACTTTCCTATTTTATTAGAACTACAAATATATTTAAGTCTAATTTGAATCAATGATTAAGATTGAAAACAATCTTACTTTTCATGTATTATTGTATATTTAAATTTGTATAAATATTATTATAGGAATTGAAAGATAAATTAAGTCTAGTAATTTTAAGAATCCATTGGTATTTTTAGTTAATTTATAGGAAAAAAAAACTGTTGATATCCTATATGTTTTTATTATTAATCTTTAATGTTTCATGCCTTTTAATTTATATATATTTTTTTTTGTGTGAACTACACCGATTTTATTCTATCAAGATATATTTGCAAGTAAATTTTTTAAAAACAATTAACTGTTAAACAATTTCATTATTTTCTTTAACATTCATTAATTTTAGAAAAAAAAGTGCACTTATATTTAATCTAGTTTTAAAATAGATATCCATCTACCTTATTTTTTATTTTTTAACAACTGACCTCCCTTATACTTTTAATTAAGATCAAAATAAATTTCTTTATTTTATTTAAAAATATCTTATTGAATGAAACTTACATGAAAATTAATAACTCTATGAAATAAGGGAGATAAGAGTTGTTTTATTGAAAATATAAAAGACGTAAATGTCATTAGTTAATAACATGAAAGAAGTAAACATTTATTTAAAAACTATAAGAAACATAAATATTATTTTATTTAAAACATAAAAAGTAGTATTCATTCTAAAACGAAGGAATATAAATATTAGTTAATACAACTTCCTAAGTACATTTTCTCTTTCTTATACTTTATTTAAGGATGTTTAATTCAAATAAATAAAAGAAAATTATAAGTACTCTGAGAGTGATTTGAATGAAATAAAGCATGAATATTTGATTATTTAAATTAAAAAATTATGAATAGAAAAAATTAACTAATCAAACTTGATTCAAAAAAACTATAATAATTCTATAACACTTTTCATATGATTTTTAATATTCATTTTTTTACAAATTTGAGTCTATATTAGAGATTTTGTGAAAATTATAACACTTTTATATTATTATAACTTATTTTCTTTTTATTCATTCGGTATCTTTTCTTAGCATTGATTTTAGGAAAATAGTTACTTTCTTATAATAGGATTTTTTGTTTGTGAGATTTTTAGGTTTTGAGTTAAAATATAATTAATTTTTTTATGTGAATTTGATTTTGGTTTTATTGATGTAGAATCTTTTTCTGAGTTTTTTTTTAAAACACATCCAAATTCGATGTTTTCCATATATTTGATGTCCCTTATAAACATTAATAATTTTGTAATATATTATATAAATGCGATGCTAAAATGATAAATATGGTAACTAATATAATTTGTGTGGGTGAAATTCTAAATATATATGATATGTTTATTAGTTAAAAATGTAAAAAGTTGTAAGGTAAAATTGGTTTATGAGAAGTGCTGCTGATATTTTTAATCGCTCTTAGTTAAGATATTTTTTTTATATACTCTATCACTTTATATTTATACCTTTCTATATGTATTATTAATAATCTAATACTAAATCTTAACGAATTAATATAAATATTCATAATATAGTCAAATATTGTTATAAAAAATGATAGTTTATGTGGGCAATAATTTTTAATAGTTATATTGAATCTCTGATTAGATTTTGCTTAATGAGTATATTTTTCTAATCTATCTTTTGCATCTCACAATTTTATTTCGAATCTAAAATACTCATAAAAAAAATTGTGTTAAAATTATGACATAAAAGTGATGAAGTAATGTGTGGTTAAAATTCTTTTGTTAGAATTCTTTTGTTAAAATTCGTATATATTATAACTGGTTGAAAAACATAATGTGATGTGATGATTAACTTAGGAGATAAAAAAATATTTAAGAAAAATGAAAATCAATACAAGAAAATACATTTTCTTTTATAGTTAATTAAAAACAAATTAAATCCTTTATTAAATTTAAATATTGTATTATATATTTAAAGTTAATTAAATATATTTATATCTAAAAATGAATGTGGTGTAATGAGTATAATATATTTATGAAAATATGGTAATAAATTCATATAATCATTTATAACTATAAGATTGTATAATTTATTTATGATTATAAGATAAATTTAAAATTATGTATATAATAATAATTATAAAAGAATAACAATATTTTTATAAACTAAAACTATTATTTGTTAAAAAGAATAACAATTTTATAATAAAAAACAATTGTTAAAATAAATTCAAATCATATTACAAAATATTAGTTTAGTTTAATCTAAATTTTATATTAAATTAAATTTAAACCAAGCAAAATTAAATAAATTTTGTATTTGATTCAACTAATTTTATCAAAGAAAACAACTTAACCACACCTAATCATAAACCACCTTCTTAAATTGTTGCACAAATTATCAAGTTGATATCAAACATTCATGAAGCATTTGCTTATAAAAATTAGAGTTATTGAACTGGGAAAAAAATTATGAAGTTGTAAAAAGTAGATGAGTGTAATTGTGAAGTAATAGAGTTTAAGAGAAGTAAAAGAAATGTGAGACATGGAAATGCTCTGCCATAATCGGAAGAAGTTTTCACATCCAAAAGACAGATAAAAATAAATATGAAAAATGAAATAGTTGATAAAATAAAGCAAAAAAATAATGAAAAAAATATGAAATAAGTGTTGGAGGTGCAGTTGCAGGAAAAGAATAGAATATTTATGAAGTTGTTGTTGTGGCATACAGCTTTCATGTATCAGAGGCAGGTTGTCAGAAAACGCGTCCCTTCTAGAGTCTTAATTATATCTACAATTTCTTTTCATAACAAAGGCGAAAATAATTTTTAAAACAAGAAATTAATATGATAAAAAATAATAACTTTTTTAAGTTTTACCTTTTGGTGAAACCTAAAATGAACCGTACAATTTTAGGTTAATTTAATTTTCTTTAACCAATAATTCATTATAATTTTATGTTTAATGACTTTCTTTTCAGTCTTTATATCCAAAATATTTTTTTTTGTTTTTTATATATAATTTTAAACTCCGTCAAAGAAATTAAATTATATGCTCGAAAACTGAGATTAATTAAAAACAACATATGTAGGAATTAAAAAGAGATATACAAAAACTAAGCATTTTTTTATAAATATAAAAACTAAACAAATAACTTAATCTATTTTTAAAATCAAATAAACCTACATTCGAACTTTTTTAAGTTTAAAGATCAAATTCATCTGATAAAAAAAATTCAAATTAAAAAAACATTGTTCTAAAATGATAATGCAAAAAGATTATACCATAGACTTATATTTTTAGTTTGTAAAATATGAGGTGAATTCAATTTATTTTCCAAATATTTAAAAAATACTTTTAGTCTCTCATTTAAAAAAAAAAAACTGTTTTTTGGTTTTGTTTAGTAGAGGAAAATAAATACAATAATGCATAAGATAACAGGAATAGATGAAAACTAAATAAATATATTTAATTAAAAATAATAATAAATATAATAAAAAATTTATCTTGATGAATAAGGCGTATATATAATTATTATTTACTAATATATAATTTTTTTTATTAATAAAGCATTTCTTTAATCTTACGTTTTTATCATCCAGAACGATTTTCATAATCATTTAATTTTTTTCTCTGTACTCTCTCTCTCCTCTTTTTCTCGAGTTTCAAAACATACCTTTAATTTTTTAAATACTACATTTAAAGAATTAAATATTTCTTTTAAACTATTATTAGTTTCCAACAGTAAAGTAAAATTTAAAATCTTATTTTTAAGAAACTAAAAAAATTGAATTTATAGAATAAAAATAAAATTCATTTTGAATTTCAGAAAAAAATTATAATAAACTAAAATAATACTACTCTTTTAGATTATTTATAGAATAGAACTCACCTCCCCTGTAAAAGGCTACTAACTAGTATTCCCCCATTTTATATTATTTTATTGCTACCAACTTTGTAAAGAGGCTATTGTCTAGTAGCTTCCATTTTCAAGCTTCACCACTATAAGTACTCACCCTCTTGCAAATGCCATAACAAACCACTTGAGAATTGAGAACACAGCTCCAAAAGAAGCCAAGCAAAATGAAGCTTGTCTTTGCTACCCTACTACTCTGTTCTCTTCTTCTAAGCTCCTCTTTCTTGGAGCCAGCCATGGCCTATGAAGAATCATGTAAGATTTTCAGTTACTGCTACATAAAAATAACTGTTTGAGTAAGTATATATATTTTCAAACTTGGTGTGATGTGTGTGTTTTCTGTGTTGATTGTAGCTTATTGCAGCAGCAAGTGTTCGGATAGGTGCTCTGCCGCAGGAGTTAAGGATAGATGTCTGAAGTACTGTGGAATATGCTGTGCAGAGTGCAAATGTGTCCCTTCTGGAACCTACGGGAACAAGCACGAGTGCCCTTGCTACAGGGACAAGCTCAACAAGAAGGGCAAGCCCAAATGCCCTTGATTCCTTCAACTCATAGAGATAGTGTGTGTACGAGAGGAAGGTTGTGTACCTTAGTTGTTAGGTTATGTCATTACAAACATTTAACTTTTGGTGTTAAGTGTTATCTGTTATGTCAGCTATTCCTAAGCAGGTGTTGGATTCTTGTTATTATCCAAAAATTTCAGTTTCCAATGTCTGTTGCATGTTAGATCTGATTCCGAATAAATTAGACTTCCTGCATAAACCTTCTCTTCTCAGTTTGATCAAACAATTTGCATTTGATTATATGCGTTTTTCATATATGTGCTTGATGGAGATTTAAATTTCCTACTAAGAGAGTAAAATCTTGTATTTTTTCTTATTATATAAGTGATGATGCATGTACACAACTACTGACATGGCAAAGAAACATTTTCTTAAGATAAAACCTTGGATTCCCCATGTGATTCCTTGATGGAAGTTCAAATTTTAAAGCACCGTCGTGATGTCACTGCGCACTTGCACGCATGTGACATGTCTGTGAACATTATAGTAAAAACTACCCAAACAAGGTGCCACTATTACTATAATCACCTTTTTTTCCCTTTCTGTCTCCAGGAACTAAGATGAGTTTAACATCCACAATTTATGATATTTTTGTTTTTCAGTTAATACACAATTGATCTCCAAATTTGGATCTTGATTAGTTGAGTTCGACTAGAATCTAGACTATTTCAACTAAAAGAAAAACATGTGATTACTAATTTTAGTAAAAGCAGTACTAAGTCTTATGTTGTTTTAGAGTTTTATTAGTGAGGAGTGATTAATGTAGAGATTATTCATTGAGTAACTCTGAAATAATCCTCCTAGAAGGCATCTAGGTGTGGCCATTGGCATGCTATATGAAGGTCTAGTATGGGTGAAACATGTCCCCATGACCAATAAACAGAGAACAGTACCTCAATAGTCTCTAAAGTACACAAGTTTGTTTCTTTTAAGATGTTGGGGTATTGGTTTGTGTTGTGGTGGGATCATGTGAGTGTTGCATCATTGGAGATTGCAATGATGTGTACTACTTGGTGCGTGTTAGGTGGTTTTGGTAATGGAGATTTTGTTTTTGGAAAGTTTTCTTGCTTGTGGTATATGTTCAGAAGTTGGACGTATTTTTGTTCATGAATTCTTGGGAGGGCTAAAGATCTTAGCTAAAAAAATGTTAGCAGACGAATGGAATGGTTCTATAAAATGTTAAAATTATTCAGTTATAAAACTTTAATATGTATAAATTCATGAAATGTTAAAATTATTTAATTATAAAAACTTGGATAAGATATTTTTTTTAATCCCTCGTCCTTAAAAAATTTAATTCTCTAGAACACACAGTTATTTTTTAATTCTTGACAAAAAGGCAAAAAATAGTCTTTCAAAACTCCGTTGTCTCTTCATAGCTTCCACATCTAAATTAAAATCATTCTCTCCTCTTAGATCCCCTTCAACGCACTCTCCCACTCATATCTTGGTTTCCCCTTATTTTCCTTAAAATTCCATATTGGATAATATTCTTCCATTCTTCTCAAATTTTTTTTTTTAATTTTGATACTGGCACAAATTATTCAATACTGCTCGAACTTTAAACACGTACAATTTGAGTGTTCTATTTTTAATATGATTTATTTTGTACTACTTTTAATATGATTTATTTTTGAAATGACATAATCAAGATTCAAACTCTTCACAGTTTAGTTAAGGGACGGATACTATTATCAAATATTAGCAAAATTCTATATTATTGATCAAATATTATAAAATCAATTTATAAGTTCTAATTTTGTATACATTATGATTTTTTTTTTCACATTGTGTAAATTCATTTTCGTGATCTAATGAGCAGTGTTATAGTCACCCTTTCAATAAAAACAATATATCAACAATTAGCTAACCAAATTAGTATTTTTTTAAAAATGAAAAAAGAACAAATAAAGAAAAGTATAAAATGAAACTCAAGGATTCCACAATGTAAAAATATAAATTTTAATAACAAATTTTGTTAGTGGGATATCTTTCTAGATTGTGAAATCCAATTGACTTTTAGTTTTCTCAATCTATAATACTTCTAAATTGAATAATCTGAAAATAATAAGTTAAAAATCATTGTCACCTCCATACTTAAATTCTTTGAAAAGTGAAAAAAAAAAAACAAAAAAGTTATATCTAAAGAATAAATTAACTTTAACACCTACACAACCATCAATTCCAACTATATACTCTTTGCCAATTTATGTTCAAAGTAGGATCTCACAAGTAAGAAGACCATTCAAGGACAACAATAAATGTTAAATAAATAATAAAACACAGAGGACAAAATGAGCATTTTAAGAAAAGGGCGTTAGAAGAAAATATAGGGGTGGAAGAGGAAATTTGTGGAAATGACAATCTGAAGGCCCAAGAAAAGCCCGTTACCATAGATAAAAAAAAAAATTCAACTCACGGATTAACTTCTTTTTAAATAAATAATATTTAGGCTATCTTTTAAGTGGTGTATTATTTGACATTAATTATTTTATTTTAATTAGTAAATTCAAATTTTTAAGTCACAATTAGGCTAAATGTTGAACAGAAGAGCTTAAGTATTCACAGAGTTTTTTTTTTTTTTTTAATTATAGTCTCTCTCTTTTTTTCTTTTTTACACAGCTTTGGATAATTTGTCGAAGTTAGGGATAATGATCCAAGCAGTGTTATCCATTTCTTAAAAACAATTATTTAACTTCTGGAGGCAAGAAAAAGAGAAAATAGAACTAATATTGCATTTTTATTTAAATAACAATAAAATAAATTAAAAACTAATTTTAAAAAATGAATTAATTTAATTCAAAATTTTCTTTCCTCCAAAAATGAGTCATAGTTTTGAAATCCTAAAAGGCAAGGATGATGATGTTAGATCTTGCAGTAACCTACACCGTCAATATTTCTCTTCTTGTTTTTAAGTGAAATGTGCGGCAAACCTTAGATCCTGAATTGATTCAAACGGTTAGAGGATAAGGGAGTAGCGACGAACTGAGACGGCGTCGTATCGGTTGGAGAGAGATCTGGTGTGGGAGTGGTAGCGGAAGATGGACAAGGCTACGATTGGAGAGGTCATCGAGAAGCAAGTCCTCACGGTGGCGCGCGCCGTCGAGGACAAGATCGATGAGGAGATCGCCGCCCTTGAGCGCCTCGATGCCGACGACATCGAAGCTCTCCGTGAGCGCCGCCTTCAGCAGATGAAGAAGATGGCGGAGAACCGCTCCCGTTGGATCTCCCTCGGCCACTCCGAATATTCCGAGATTCTCTCCGAGAAAGACTTCTTCTCCGTCGTCAAGGCCAGCGAACGCGTCGTCTGCCACTTCTATCGCGAAAACTGGCCCTGTAAGGTTCGTACATACATCCTCACTCACCTTTCATTTTCAATTCATCAGAATTAATTACCTATCACGTTGATTTTCTTCCTAAGAATTTAAACGTAGTAGAAAGGATCATTCATGTTATTGTTCGCGATTCGCTTGCAGGTTATGGACAAACATTTAAATTTGTTAGCGCAGCAGCATATCGAGACTCGGTTTGTGAAAATCCACGCTGAGAAAAGTCCGTTTCTGGCTGAGAAGCTCAAGATCGTTGTTCTTCCAACTCTTGCCCTCATAAAGAATGCCAAAGTCGATGATTATGTGGTATGTGTGTATACGAGGGTTGTGATATGTGTTTGCCAGGAATATTGTGCTGGATAGGGTTTTTGCTATCTGTTTATTCATCAGTAATTAGTCTATATCTTGATGGGTTCCAATCTCAATTGTCATGCATTAGTTAATTGAATATTACTCTGATTGTTTTAAAAATCATATCTATCATGAATTTGATTGTTTGACACTTAAAGTAATCCTGTAATAACATTGTATAAAGGTTAAAATATTTAAGTTGTGTTTGTTTCTAAGTTAGAGCACCCTGAATGGGAATCGATGGTTAGAGTAGGGTTCCTGTTCAACGAGCTTTGGTAAGTGGGATTTTGTTAAATTGTCTATTTACTTATTTCAGTAAATAGTCTGTGATTAGCAGTGTGTAAAGATTTTCTGTTATCACGACAAATTTTGTCCTGACTATCTTAAAAAATGTACTATCACCATGAATTGTGAATTGTTGGTCATTTAAAAAGTTTTACAATGACACTGGACAAAAATTGAACTTTGAATTGTATATTCAATTTTAGCACAAGCAATATAATTATGGTGATACGTGTGCTATTAGGTTGGGTTTGATGAACTTGGTGGGACTGATGAGTTTAGCACAGAGGAGCTAGAAGAAAGATTGGCTAAAGCTCAAGTAATCTCTTATGAGGGTGAATCATCATTCAATCAAGCAAGGTCCAGTGCAAAAACCACAAGAAGTGTTCGGCAGAGCTCAAGAGCAGACTCCTCAGATTCTGAGTAACAAGCATTTTCTGATGAATTTTATTTGCTATGCTCTCCTGAGCACTGGGATTTACACTCTAAATTCAGTCTTCGTGCCTTGTGTGTGCCTCTGTCTGTAAGAATTCATCATGATTCTAGTCAGCCCATATGTTTCTTGAGATCACCCCTTTTTATAGTATAATGTTTTTGAGATAGTCACCTGATTATGCTAACTTCATTCATCTTTGTTAATAATTTTATTTTATTAGTTTTGATATCTATACAGTGCTTTATTATTGTGTTTTGCTAATGTATTATACACGGTTCGTGTAGTGTCTACCTATAAAGTAAATGTTGGCTGATGGTCGGAAACATATAACGAGGTATGTTGTGGATGGAACTGGGATAATTCAAAAGAGATTACGGTTTCTTGTTGTATAAATTTTTTCTTAACGATGAAGTAAGTTGCCACACCTCCGTGAAAAGCTGGACTCTTTTAGTTAGAGCAGTCAAGCCTAATATTCATCTAAATTTCAAGTATCTATTTTGTGGCAAACTGGAAATTCTTTTAGTAGAAGCATTAAGATGGTAGATTAATCTAAATTTCCAAGTCTCTATTTTTTGTAATTCTTGAAGCAGACACTTGATGATTGGAGAACCTGCAGCACTCTATACTGGCAGTAATATCTTTTAGAACCATCACTAATTTTCAACAAAAAAAAAAAATATCAGATACTTTATCAAATTTATCTAACAAGATTGTAGCAGACAAAATATTTCGTATAGAGAAGAATTAGTTAAAAATAAGCAACAAGCCAATTTAGAATATGTTGAGTAAAGAAGATGGAGAGAAAAAAAAGATCCCCCAAGGTTTATATTTATATTGTTCGCTTTAATTATATCTAATTATTCGGTCGCTTCGGCCAAGTACTTCCAAGAGTATTGAATTCTATAATATCTTAGTTTCAGTCTTTTGTGACATTTTATAACTACAAGATATCCTTAGAAAATGTATCCAGTTTATAACCTTACATGAAAAATAATTCAGTCAAGAACAATATCGTTAGAGAAAAGTCATGCACTACAAAACCGCCACAAAGATACGTGATCACAAGAATGTTCTTGTGTCAAGGTACTGATTGCAAGATTCAAGTAAGATGATTCTAAGAATAATTGTATTACTCAAGTATTAGTCTCTTTCAAACTGGTAAGGCGTTTTCGTAAAGAATACATCTCATTTGGATGTAATTTGGTTTTGAAACAAAGAAGATATAAAGATTTTAAAACTTTACTGTTTTAATCGATTAAAACCTCTTTAATTAAAATCATTGTTTATATTAATTGAATAATTTAAATTCATTAAAAACATAATGACTTTGAATGATTTGAGACTTAAGCAATTTTAATGGATTAGAGTAAAGAAAAAAACAACTTTTGATTTTAAGTAATTTTAATATATTAATTCGTTATTTTAATTGATTAAAATACTTTTCCATCAAAACTAAGAACATTTTAAGATAATAAACATATTCTAGTAAATTAAAACACAACTACAAACCAGATGTGGCTTTGTTCCACTTTCAAAGGCAACCAAATCAAGATAAAAAGAATTTCCAAGAAATTTAAACTTTTAAAACCATTATTCAAGACAAACTCCAATCAATATTGACTTAGGATTTTCATCATTGAAGTCTCTCTCCTTGAACTTTTCTTAACTCAAATAGGTTAAAATCATCAAATACACTTAATGCATTACACAAATAAGATGGTTGGACCACTAAAATTGCATGTTTATATCATGGGACATGCCTAATATTCACATTAAATGAAATATGACTTAATTAAGTTAAAAGTTTAGAATACATTTTGGTATTTTTAGTTGATTTTTTATTTATTTTTAATTATTGTGTACTCAAAATTTTTATATTTTTAATTAAGTTATTTTTATTTAATTATTACATTAACTAGACAAAAGAACTGTTATCTGTCATCTTGTATATTTGTCTCCATGTATTAAGAAAAGTAAGATTTTGTGATTAATATAAAATTATATTACGGTTAATGTAAAATATGAATAATTTTTATTGTTCCGATTGAAAACGTGGTGAATAACATAAAATGTCCTATAGAAAGATAATTCTTTAGTTGTTATAGATGATGATGTAAAAATCATTGAAAAACATGTGATACTCTAGGTTTCCAATGACAACAATAAAAATTATATTCGTAATGTTACTATAATCGCAATATCATTCTTATATTAATAATAAAATCTCATATTTATTAATATCTTGAGACTAGTAAACAACAATAATCTCAATAAAATTCTTATAACGATTATGACACACATTTAATAAAAAAGGGAAATAACATATACTCAAATGACAAATATAAATTTTTTTTAGTACTTAATAGATAAAAAAAAAATTAATAACGACTCAATTAAAAACACTCAAATCTATTATTAATTTAAAACTTAATTAAACTATGAGTTATTCATTTTATTTTAAAAACTTGATATTTAGAGATGATCAGTAGCCTATGTATTAAAGTGTTAACACATTTGTTTTGAAGTTACAAAGTTTAGGTTTTGATCATTGATATTATTAAGTTGTATTATTTTTTAAATATGTGAATCAGTTTGAATGTGGTAATTAATATCGAGTTGTGTTTATACAAAATATTAATTTTTTAAAATATATGAATCACTTTTCATAATTTTTTATAAGTAGATTAATTTTAAAATAATTTTTAGATTTTTATTGATAAAGATATGAAACAATTTTTAAAAGATTTACAAAACAAGATTAATTAAGTTATAAATTAGTTAAACAACATAAGATAAAACCTACTTATTTTTTAAAGTTAAACTTAAGCTTTTAATTAAACATAAATAGATGAGTTAAACTTGAACAATCTACAAACCAACTTTAAAATTTCAACTGCAACTTTAAATGGATAAGCGACCTTAAGAAAATAGCTTTGTGGAAAAAAAGAAAAAAAAAAAAACCTGTGCAAGAAAGGTTTCAAGTATCTTCTTAGACCATTGTTAATAAGAGATGTTTAAGAGTTACTTTTTGGATTTTCTAACATCTTATGTAGTATTTTAAAGTTTCTTAAAAAATTTCTGAATTCTTTAAGCAACTCCAAGCAACTCAACTTTAAATAAAAAGAAAAAAAAAACTAAATTAAAAAAAGTATAAAATTATGAATTGATTAAAGTTTTTTAACTTTTTTTATTAGAGTAAAATTAATAATATTTTTTTAATGATACTAGTAAGATTAATAAATTTTTATATTTTTTAATATATATAAAGTATGAGTTACTTCTATTACGCTGATACGATGTTGAGTATTTTAACTTGTTGACCTCTTTACATTCGTCTTTTGTAGTTTCACGTGGGTCAATAAAAGATATGACAGATTAATTCATATAATTTGCAATAAAAAAATTAATATATTTTAATATTATAAAACAACAACTACAATAATATTTTTAAGTCGAGACGCAATAATAGTTGACTTATAGTTTTTTATAACTTAGACAATAATTTTTTTTTATTTTTCTATTCATGAAAAATTTAACTTTAACATATTTATTTGATGTAGATATTAATTTTATATTTATTTATATTTTATTATTAATGATAAACTCATAAGATATAATAAAAATGTAAAACATTAAAACAAAATCATTATTGTAATATTTCCCATGTATTTTTTTTTAAGATTTTATTTAAGTGAGCTAACCATGAGTCGGGGAGAAAATTACTATGCAAACTAACAAAATTAACCCATGAGACATGCCAACCCACATTGTAATCTCTAACTTCTATTAAAGAGCGACCTTAATGGCCTTAGTTATAGTTAACTATTGTGGATGTCAAGAGCACTAACTAGTAAAGAATTTTTTAATTGGTAACAAATTTATAACCTATAGAATTTTTTTTATCTACTGATTAAACTTGTTTTATGTTTTTTATATTAAACTTAATTACACTTCAACCATTTAACTTTGGATACTTTCCTTAATTTTGTCCTTAAGTTTTCTTTCACTAATTATTCATACAAATTAAAAAATGAAGCATATTTTATTAATAAATAATCATAGAACACCTAATTAACTCTTAATGTCATATTCTTCTAACCTTAACATACAAAAAAATTCACAATAGTACCTAGATCTTCAAACCTATCACTCCATATATCTCAAAACTTCACGGGTTACAAAACGATATCATTAAAATCAAGTTTGAACTCATGTAGAAAAGTATGGATGCAATTTCGAGAAGTTAGGTGATTCAGAAGGAAAAGATTGTGTTTTGCAAAATCGGATAAACTTTTACATCCACTGCTCTCTCATCTTACACTTCCACACTCAATTTAATTATCCGACAATACAATTCAGAGAGCGTATATAATAATAGTGAAAGATTAATTATTATTTTTATCTCAGTGTACTTAGAGTATTTATCTATATCTTTTTTATGTCAGAGTATCTTAGAGTATTTATCTACTATGTTTGATCCGTACCTGTTATAATAGGTCCATATAAATTCTAGAGTAGACCCTCTCTAATTGTCTATAATAAAAAATTTTAGAAGCATTGTTTATACACTATAAAAGAAATTTAATTACACTAAATCACTAAATTTTATAGTCTCCTACCAACCAAGACTGAATTTAGTTTCCAATTGAAAAATTAGTAAAATACTCTTATCTTGCTTTTTAATTAATTCTATAATTTTAATATACTCAAACATATTAAATTTAAATTAATTTTGTTTTAAATTATTTTATTTTTCAAATATTTTATTTAAATAATAAAATTAAATTTATTAATTTTTAACTTTTTCTTGAAAGTATTATCTTTACCACCAAATAAGAAATTATCTACATACAAAACAAATGCTAATAATTTAAAAATAGTAACATTGAACATTTTTTTAGTTAATTTTGATTAATATTATTTTTTACAATGTTGTTAGTTTGAATTTTCTTTTTCGTTGATTTTTTATTAATATTAATTAAAAAATTTTCTCGACTGTCATTACTAAAAAAATCTTAATAAATTATTGAAAAACAAAAAACTTTAGCATTGGTGATTAAAAATAATCACTACAAATATAAAGAAAAGTAACAGACACTTCATCGAATAGTCTAGTTTACCTCCATAAAAAAAAAAAAACAGTCTTCTAATATTTGTTAAGAAAATTTAAGTTAATATCAAGCAATAAAAAACCGTAATCTAAAATAACAACATAATTTTAACAATTTAAGTAAAAAATAAATTCTATTCATATGAATAAAAAAATGAGTTGGTCTTAGTCAAGTGAGTAAAGATGTTCTAACACCAAAATTGAAATAAAAAGAAAAAAATAAATAGACAAACACTAAATTGAGAATATGAGAATTTAAAATCTAGTAATCCAGTCACCCACAAAATTTTACAATTTCAAATTCTTCTAAATTTTTCATTCAAAAACATCTTTTATCATAAAAGTAAATTATTTTCTTAAATTTTTTTTCTATCCTAACATGCTATTATTTTTCTAACTTAATTATACATGTTAAAATGAGCCAAAGACGATTTTGATAAGTGTCAAAAGAATTTAGTTGTAGAAAGTACAATTAAGTTTGAATGTTGGGTTAATTTTGTTAATGGCCTTCTAATTGTAGAATATAAAAATAAAAACATTTACTATTTTATGTTTTTTAATTCATTAATTCAAAATAACAAAATAAAATAAAATATCAAAGGAGTTAAACCATACAAAAAAATCCAAAAACTCTCAAAACACCATTACACAGTTTTCATAATGTAAACTTAGCATAAGTAATATAAACTCAAAAATGAGAAACAATTGTTCAATACACAGGCCCTAAAAACCACCACAAATTCAAGACACAAACCACCACAAGTTCAAGACACAAATACAAAAAGGCCAACAAATACATAAAGCAGGATAGTACATTCATGGCCATACTCCAATACTCTCTTTTTTTGTTTCACATTATCCCTTCTAAAACTATAAACAACACTAATATATAACAATCCAAGATAATTAAAACTCAATCACACTTAACAACACTATTTTATTATCCCCTCACCCTTCTTCCTCTCACAGCAACATTCAGAACCTTCTTTCCATGGAGACAGCTATTCAGTCTGCTATGATTGGATAAAATGGTGTCACAAAGACTTTCATGCAAAGGACCCTGCAATGGAAAAAAATAGTTAAGCATGCATGCACACAATTGTACATAAATGAGGCTATATGTTATTTTCTTAATTTAGACAAATTCTCCTTTACTAGATTCAAATTGTTTTACTAGAAAAAAAAATTTGACAATGTCAAACCTGAGTGAATTGCAAAGCTCTCTGAACAACGTAATTCCCGTATTCATGCAGAACAACTTGTAGAAAGTCGGGACTATGCATTATCTCATTGACTATAATAGCAGCATTCCCTGAATAGTGTAAAAGATCTTCCACCACATTGCTGGCATACTTGTTAGTTGATAATTCAACATATTTATTGAGAAGTTTCAATACCAGTATTGAATTTACTTCCAATATATTTTTCTTAACCAAAAACTGCAGCACATAATTTCTGTGAATAATAAAATGAAACAAAAAGTTAATCATTAATCAAAAGAAAAAATTAATAAAAAAAGTATATATGAAGAGATGCAGGTCAAACCCATATTGATCTTTTGCCAAAGCCTCAGCATTTGAAATTAGATTGACTACCAAATCAAAGAAAGCTGGAACATCTTCATGCTGCATACATTTTTGAATAATGCAACATCCGCATTTGTTTACTGCAATATTATAACAATTTTGTGCTACAACATCCAAAATAGCCTGAAAGAAAATTTTTCATTAAGAATTGATTAAAAATTGATAAGAGAAAATCAAGCAATTCTATATACTGGATTAGTAAAAAATTAAGATTGTGAATTACATTTTTATGATCGGCTGGGAAAAGCTTCAGACACTGTTGGATAACATAACTACCATTAAAATTTTTAGTGAGTGCAACAGTGATACACCTCATAGCTTGTGTAACTTGATTTATAGTGACTTGAACTTGTTCACTTTCAAGAATCTGCTGCATAACCCGACTCCTGCATAAAAAAATTTAAGAAATTTAGTTTAGCATAAAAAAGTCAAAAAGTTTTAAGAAAAAAAAAATGTATATATTTTTTTATCTACCCTTGATCATGAATGCACAAATCCTTCAGCTTTGTCCGGTCAACTGTAATCCAAAAGATCAAATTGTTCTTTTGAGCAATACTAATATTCCGCGACTGAAAAAGCTTCAGAACCACGAAGTTTCCATAAGGGTGTTTTATTAACTCATGCAGATGATATTTCAGTTCTTTCACCATCTGAAGGTTTTCTTGGGGTGTGGCCTCATCGATCATCTGCTGAAGTAAACGAGATCCACGTGGATCTTTTGCCATTGCAACCCATTGTCCATTAAGAGGTTCAACATCATAACGCGTGCGTGGCCAAACCATTCCTTCACGGCTTGGTGGGCCTGCAACACCTCCAATAGGATAAGGAACACGATGGTGTGAGTGCATTGGAACCCTGGTATTGGCAGACTCAAAGCCTGCAACACCTCCAATAGGATAAGGAACACCATGATGTGGGTGCAATGGAACCCTAGTATTGGCAGACTCAACATTCCTCGTGTGCTGCAACCAAGCTCCATGGTATTGGTTGGTCTCATAATCATGGAAACCATTAACATTGGACAAGTTCAGTGCTTCCATTAGAGACTCAAGGCTTTGCATTTCAGAAGAGTCTTGCAGAATTCTTGAAGAAGAGCTTCTCACCTCATACATAGACTCAAGGCTTTGCACTTCAGAGTCTTGCAGAGTTCTTGAAGAAGAAGATCTTCCCACCTCATACACGGGCCTTCCAACCTGCATGAAAGGAAAGGATAATCTTCTATGATTTGTTTCATTGACAAAGAAAAACAATGAGCAATATACTTTCACATCCAAAATATTTTTACAACCAATTCACAGTTATTATTTTATCTTTTATTTTCTTTATTTTTTTATAAATACAAAATAATAACTATAATATGGTTGTTATTATTTTTATTTTGTCATTCAAATATAATGTGAATTTATTTAAGTATTCTTTTTATATGATTCCTATAAAATAATTAAATACAAACAAACAAAAAAATTACAAAAATCAATTCATGAATTTGTTTTGACATGTAAAAACTTTTGAAGTATATTCTAAAAACTTGAAAAACAATATAAATAATTCATTGTTGTTCCCATTTTTATCTTTATTCCCATATTTATAAAAAGAAAATCAAGTTAATCTAGAAGGTTACCAAGTAACCAATGTTTCCTAGTTTTTACTTCGAATGTCTAAAAAATCATAAAATCAAACTAAAATTTCAACTCAACTCAATTAAAATAAAATAAATATATTAATTTCTCTTATCTAAAAATTGATTGAAATCCAAGAAAATGCCAAATAATTATAACCCTAAAAAGAAAATCACCTATAAAACATAAATTAAAAAAAAAATGCTAATTGAGAAAATCAAAGTTTTTAACTACTAAAATTAAAAAAATAAATATTATGAAATAATTACATATAGAGTAATTGAAGAAATTACAAATAAAAAATAAACTTAATTTTTCAAAAAATTTAATTGAAAGAATATATTCCTTATTTTACTACTATCTAGATATAATCTGATTGTAAAAGTGCCAGTGTTATAGTTAGAATTGAAGAAAATAATGATAGATAAACATGCAAATCAATTTTGGTCTTTCAAAAATTAAAAAAAAAGGAAAAATAGAAATTGGGCCTTGAGCCCAATAATGTTGCAGATCATCTTAAACTTATGAAAAGTTAGTTTAAATTGCACTTTGTGATTTTGAATTTATAATCATTTAAAGGTAAACTTGTAAATTTGACATAACAAGTTGTTAGTTTGTCTTTAGAGTCTTGACTCTTGTTGGGAATATTATAATTAATATTCTCAAGATATCTAAATATCTAAGAAAGTATATAAGAAAGTAGAAAAAATGGGTATAAATATCTCAATTTCTGTTTTTATTTTTAAATGATATATTTAAATTTTAAATTGAGATTTTGTCTTTCTTTTCAAATGTAATTATCAAATTACAAATTATATGTGGTACTGGCTACCGAGACTTCCAAAATGACCGTTGTATAAAATATTATTTCAAAATTGTGCAAAGAAGTGAATTAGTAAACACACCATAAAATTTGAGTCTGAAATTTGTTATGATTATTATAGTAACTTTGAAATCATCTTATTTAAATTGTTTTTTTTTTCAATTTAAAATCTTAAAAACTAAATTAAGAAGTAATAAGAAACATTGAAATAAGACGATGAATGGGGTGTGGTGATACCTGAGCAAGTGGAGCTTGGTGCGTTTGATAATAATGTAAACCATAAGGCATTGAAAATTGAAACTCTTCCATGGACAATGGAACCTCTGGCACATTACTAGCATTGTGATGCAACGAACCCCATTCCAAGTGTTGAAGGTTTCTTGAAGATAAAGGAACTGAATTTCCTTCTCTTCTCGCCATTCCATCACGTTCTTGCATGAAGGGAAAGGGATGATCATCGTTATTCTGCTCCATTCTCTTCAAAACTAAATTCTCTTCAAAACTATATTCAAAACAAGGTTCGTCATATGTATATATATATATAAGAGAGTGAGGATATATGTTTTGATAGAGTATATAATTTCTGTTGTTATTTTCTGACAGACTTTTGATTTTGTGGTTAAAAATATATCCAAATATCTTTATCTTTTATTTACAAATATGGTCATTCAGTTTCTTTTTTTAAAATGAGTATATTCTTTAAGAAAAATAAAATTTCAAAATTCAATGTTTCTAATTTTTAGAAGATATAATATTATTAATATCTTTAAAAACTAAATTACGTAGTTAGTCAATTTTATACAGTGTTTCTGAAGAAAAGAACGTATATTAAGTATTAAAAGTGACATCCACGGTTAAATTTCATGTTAATTTTGTAAATATCATAAATTTTTTACACATAATTAATATAAATATTTTGTATTTAATATATATATATATATATATATATATATATATATATATAT
>Ga0209700_100825_pt1 | contig 62217 bp, 19 predicted proteins | sample SiratroredBW_FD_187528 | JGI IMG/M metagenome (GOLD analysis project Ga0209700, IMG submission 187528) | Root nodule microbial communities of legume samples collected from California, USA - Siratro red BW (SPAdes) (version 2) | ecosystem: Host-associated > Plants > Roots > Nodule | place: USA...
TATATAAAATATATATATATATATATATATATATATATATATATATATATATATATTTGTAAAAAAATATTTGGTTTATTTCTAATGTTCAAATGTTATTTAAAATACAAAAGTACTTTAAAATTTAAAAAATGAGAATTTAATAACATGAATAAAACCTTAAGGTTTTCTAATTCTTATAAAGATAAAATAATTAATATATTTATTTAAAAATAAGGATGTTACAATATGCATATGCATTTGAAAGTGACATGGTAATTACACTCATTACATGTGTTTAAAAGTGTCTTTTCATATTTCTAACTATCTAATCTTATAATTTTATAGCATTATAAAATATTCATTAATGTTTTTAGAATATTTTTTAATATCTAAAATTGACAAGTTATTTTGTTATTTCTTCAAATTTTTTAAGCAGCATCTTGTGAATCTTCCTTAAAATCTCCTTTTTTATTCTTTTCTTTGAAATGCTTCTTTTCTTTATTTTTGAAATTTCTTTTCTTTTCCTTCTTTATTATATTCCTTTATAATCATATATTATATCAATGAGTCTCAAAATAAATTTTAGAATAACTTAAGAAAGCATGTCAAACCTCTCAAATTAGGCCTAAAAAATCTCATGTTTTGCCTGTCTTGCTCATACTCAAAATTCACACACTCAATTTCAAAATTCTCAATAAGAATGACAAGTTTGACTTTGAAACTCAAAATTTGTTTCGACTAAGAGTTTTTTGGCTTCATCATTTAAAGGATTTTCTACCAATTTCTTCGATTCTTCCACTTTTCTTACCAAAATAATATAGAATTAGAGTAACATGTTCAAGAAGATAAAATATTAAACCTACTCCTATTTAATAGTTGGATTAATATCAACTTTTATTAAAACAAAGTTCATAATAAGGTAATTGCAAGATAAATGCTCTTAATGTAAATATATAAATCTTTTAACATCATTTTGGAGACATGTTCATCATTTTAAAGTTGTTTATTGTTATGACCATTATTTATTAAATATGTGAATGATGTATAAGTAAGTTAACACAAGGAAAATTTTGTTAATGCATAGACAAATAATTGCAGCTATTGTGAATGTTGATTATTACAACTATTGTTTAATTGTCTAAATGTTGGACATGAGTGAATCAGAGTGTATTAAAAAACATCTATAACAATTTGGGGATGACTCTTTACACCTATTCTAGCAAGAATTGTCACACTCTAACAACATAATTAATTGTTGCATTTTAGTTATAGATCATCTATGTGATCTCATGTATGCATATTGATATTGTACACTTTCTTTATTATGGTGACTTGTCTTCATTGTTCTTTTTCAAAATAAATAATATATTTGTCAGCTTCACTCAATTTTTAGTTATATCAACAACTATAGAATGCTTATTAGGTTTTAATTTTACAGTATAAGAGGTGACAAACTATTGTATTAGCCAATTCATGATTATGACTTTCACATATTACCTCTAATACCCACTATTCTCCATTGTAAATTGGTTTATCGTGAAATTTTAAAGGACAATCACATTTTTTTATACCAGTTACAATGACTTTCAAATTGTTTTTGTATTTTTTATATTTACCATCTCCTTCACATTCTAACAAAACATATGTCTTTCTTCATTGTTGTCCATTTACTTTGTTAAACCTAAAAATGACAATTACAAAATTAAGTTAAAAGACTATTTATACACTCTTTCGTAAGTCATCTTGCATACCAAATATCTATATAAATATATTATAACATAAACATACAAACAATATAAAATTCTACTTTATGTGTTATAAAAGGAAAAACACAATTTAATTACTCTAACAAATTGATCTTCTATTGCCACAAACTTCATAAAATCATACCCATCCATGTTAGATAACTTATTCCCTTCGTCATATATTTTGTTCTAAAATTGAGATTTTATTTTTATATTCAACAATTACTACGGAAGTAATAGAAAAAGTGAGTACAAAACAATATAATACTTAATACCATGCTGTAATTACATAACATAACATAAGTATTGATTTAAAAAAAAACAAAAAATATCAAAATAAATTAAAAAATTTGTATTCTACGATGTACAATTTGTATTCTAGAATACATAATTCAAAAGTCATAATTTATAATCTGAATAGTGCAATTTATAATAATAATTTTACTTCCGGATTAGCCACTTCAAAACTAAAAAGGAATTTTGCTTGACATCCTGGATTATGTAATATATGAGATATACAGATTATACAATCCAAAACTTAAACTAAAAATTCTAAACTAGAGAAAACTGTAACACGATGCTTACCACAATCCAACAATTACTACCGAATACCACCACCAAGTACACCACAACATGCACCGATGTATAAACGTCCAACCGGCCAACACCACCACAATCAATGTTCAGATACGCAATTTAATTCCAAAAGGGTAAATTCAGAATTTTCAAAATCATGAGGACCAGTCCAGATTGAAATTATGGGGGTGGAGAAAGATATGGCCCAACCCAAATATGAGCTCTCACGTTGAGCCCACGGGCAATGTAGCGTAGAGGAAGGGAAAGCCATCCAGTGAGTCGCGACTAGCAGCGCAAGCAATGCGACTGGTAGGTAGTTCCCCTGCAGCATCTTTTTTTATACATTAGTAATATTACGAATTGAATTGAAAAGAAGAACATCTATAAGCCAGCTTCGTGATCTACGATTAATTCTGTTGCAGAATGCATGTGGCCAATTCTTGAGATGGTAAACAATTTCTCTCTCGCACATTTCCGTTGTTTTCTAGTCGCTCTTTTCTCGAATATGTATGTGCTTTATGCAGGTTGTCGATTTTTTTCGTCTCGTTTGTTTTTTCAATTTCTATTATTCTCGCATGATTGGGTGTGCAAGCAAATTGGGCGAAGTTACCTTAGGGTTTTCTATCTTCTTCGTCTACTGAAATTAGCGGTGTGAAAATCTATGTGATTCTAGAATTTTGAATTAAGCTATTATTATTATTATTAGTGGTGGTGGTGTAGTAAGTAAATGTAAGTTTCTTTGAAACTTGCAAATACGAATATGTTTATAATTTTGTTTTGCTTTGGCTTTTTGGTAGGTTACCGATGATTGTCGTTTAATTTTGGCTGATGTAGATTTTGCACTGCTGTCGACATGAAGGAGAAGAAGAATACTGCCTCTACTCTCAAGCGTATTTTAGTGAATTGTGCATCTGAGGTTTGATTTTGTTTTACCTAGATCAAGCCAGAAATGTGCTTTTGGTTTTGGGTTAGATGATGAAATATTGTGTGTAGAACCTTTTCGTTACGTCGTTTAGGTGGTTAGAATCCTTTACAGAATAATTTATATAATTTGTTTGTACCTTCGAGTAAATGGTTGGCCTGATTTTATTGTTTAGGTGGTTAGAATCCTATACAGAATGAGTTTAATTTTTTTAGTTTGATAAACGCTTTAAAAGTGCGATTATCGTTGAGTTCATGTAGTTATAGAATGGCTTGTATTATAGGTTCTCACCTTTTCTCGTCTTGTCTTCTACTATCTTCTGATAGTTTGGACACAAACATAAACATTGATTTGGTTAAACCTCATCTAATAGGCAAAAGCATATGGGAGCTGTGTTGCAGTGAAGGTTCCAGACATTGAACGTGATATCTGTGTGAAGGAATTTCTGGCACTAAAAAGTTGTATGCAGAATATGGTATTGCATTCTACAATTGGGTTGGAATAAGTTTTTATTTTTGCTCGACTTGGCATTGCATCCATTATGTTATTTCTTACATTTTAAGTAAAAGAAATAGCTTATATGTTTTTCTCTTTGAGCAATATTCTTGGAAAGACTGAAGAGAAACCGTTTTGCGCACTTCATTTAGGGTCTGTTTGTTTGAGTTTTTATGATCAAAAGACTTTTTTAACAAAAACATACGTTAAAAAAATTATAATAATCATGTAATTTTATTATAAAAAAAGTGAAACCTCAAAAATGTTTGTTTTTAGTGTTTTTATTAGGAGTTAAGGATAGTAGCCTATGAGAAAGTACTCTAAAATAAAGCTGTTTCATACGATCACTATCTTTAAACTGAAACAATCATACCCTTAAATGGATCATAACTTTTGAGATTTAGAGCTGCTTCTGATTATACCTTTTTTGCTTTCCCGTTTCTGTTGCTGAAACTGTTTTCTTGTGTCTGCTGTACTGTATAATTGTTACTATTCTTATGACATTTCTAATAAATGTCTCATGTTTCAAAATATTTCTTCAAACAGCTCAAAAAAAAGGTTTAAGTGAACACCCACTTGTTTCCTTGTTCTGAGGGCTGCTGAAAAAGCAAACTAGAAAGCTTGATGGTGACGAATAGAAGATTTTGTAGAAATTTTCAATCATAACTACAAGAAGTCCTACAACTTGTTGCTGGAAAAGGTTTAACTTTCTGCACTTTCATCTCCTGTTAATCATATATGCATTACTTTTACCTTTTACTGTAGTTTAAATAAAATTTTGGAGTTTTGCTGCAGTTGTTATTTTTAATCTGCCACGCATTGTGTAAACGGAACATAACATGTCTGGAAAAGCATCAACTTCAAAGCCTAATATAGGTCTGAGTGGATCTGATGGTCTTTCACATGCTTACATTCAGTATCCACCACTTCGGTGCAATGTTCCTGGATCTAGTGGATTATTTTATGATGATGGAAATAAGTTGGTACTCTCTCCAACAGTTGACCAGGTAATATGATTCGCAGTTATGATAGTTATCAATCTAATATAGCAACACCGCCACCAGCATAAAAAAGCTATAGCAGGATGGACACTGTTTTAATACAATATAAATAATTCATACTGCTCATGGAAATAAACTACAAAAGATCCCAAAATTAAAGAAATTTATGATAAATAATAAACACATAATCATCGTCAATCTAGGAGCAGATAATGATGAAGTCAAAAAATGAAAGCTGACAGTAAAATTAATAGGAAAAGAACGTAACAAATTATATAAAAATTAGTAGATTGTGAATTAGGAAGTTGACTGGAAGATGCAAGAATGGAACCAATGGAAAAGAGTAGTTTGGTTAAGTTTGAAAGGACATATGTCAAACAAGAGGTAACTTTTGTGGAATAATCAACAAAAAGGTTTTCAAATCTTTCTATGTTTCTGAAGCAACTAGAAAATAGGGGTTGAAATCACAATTTTACTCCAAAAAGAAAAAAATAAAATAATGTTGTCTCAGTGGTAAAAACGGGTTTTAATCCCATGGCAGCCTAGGGCTGCTCGGCTTTACTACTCCACTATACTATGTTATTGACTACTATATTTTGAGGTTTGGTGAATATAATGTGTTGTATATCCAGATTTTTGAATTGTTTCAAAACGGTGATTCATTTTTCTATTTTTGTATTTCCTTGTTCATCAGATTATCACATTGTGTGCTTGTGTTTGTAACATTAGGTCTTTTCATGGAAAGTTGGTCCCTTTGATCCTCTCGTTGATCCAACCGCTGATTCAATAAGTGAAGGCCCTATTATAGCTATTCGATATTCTTTAGATACAAAGGTGATAGCAATCCAGCGATCCAACCATGAGATGCAGTTTTGGGATAGAGAGACTGGGGCCACTTTTAGCCATAAATGCAGGCCAGAATCAGAAAGTATAATTGGGTTTTTTTGGACAGATAGTCAACAGTGTGATATCGTTCTTGTTAAGACAAGGTATGGTTAGCTTATTTATTTGTTCTTTGCTGATATGATTTACATCTGCTTTTTATATATCCTGATTGTTAAATTCAGAAGAAACCCAGAAAATGCTAGTAATAGTGCTTCCTGGCTGGAGATATGCAGTCCTACGATGTCTTGAAAATTTAGAGGATAATTAATCAATTTGGATTTTTTTTTGAGGTTTGTGGGAAGCTTCATTGGATCAAGCATTTTTGCTAACGTATTTGAATTACTAAATGGAATAAAAGGCTTGAATTATTTTAGTCTTAGTAGTGAATTATTTATTCTTCTGTCATCTATTTCAGATCATTGTGATCTGGTTGCCCTGCCCTTCAGATGTCTGTCACAAGAACTTGCTAAGAGGTAGTTGTTGAAAGGATTAGTGACAAAACAAGTCATGGAGAATGGTTCCGCCCTGGTACCATGTTGAGAATAGAGAAAATGAGAAGGAATATAATGAATTCCATGAGTTGTAACGAAAAAGAAATATAATAATAAGGAACAAAATCAATATCTAATAATGGGAAATATTTGTTAAAATATTTTCCTATCAAATCATATCATATCTCCCTACTTACTGTAATTAAATCATATCTCTAACATGATCAACTCATATCTCTAATACTCCCCCTCAAGCTAAGAGCGTATGTATTAAATGAGACAAACTTCTTCCAAAATGTCATCAACACAAGACCGCCTGAGAGACTTAGTAAACATATTAGCCCGTTGGTTGCCAAAGCTAATGAAGTAAATGATGAATGACAAAGCTATTAGATATTTTGCATAAATGACTTTCTCTTTGTCAAAGTGACAATCAATCTTCAATATGTTTCATCCTTTCAAATCATATCTTTAGCACTCTCCCTCCCTCGTATTGGAACATACTGGTCAAGCTTGTTAAAAAGGGTCAGAGGGCACAATGATTATCAGCGTGAATATGGGTAGTTGACATGGCGTTTGCCGAAAAGCAAAAAAAAGTTCTCAGAGAACGGAACAACTGTTGTTAGAAAGCAAAAAATGATCATAGGACAACTATTGCCAAAAAGCAAAAATGCTCAAAGGAAGCAGGGCTGCCAAGAAGAAAATCTTAGAGGACACGTCAGCTGTTGGAAAGCAAAAGTGCTTAGAGCAACTATCGAAAAGCAAAAATTTTTAAATAACATAGTGTTGCCAGAAAGAAAAAATATTTGTAAGAATCTAGCTCTAAATAATATAGTACATTAAACATTTGTAAACATGGCACTATAACACATATTTGTTAGGATCTAGTTTCAAGGTATGGGCCTTGAGTCTACATTTGAATTGTGAGATTCTAGTGTGGGATTTATAGGTCCTTACACCTGCCAAACATAACTATACTTTTAGAGTGAATCTCCCTACGTTCTTATCAATTGGTATCGAAGCTTTTCACAATGTCTCTCAGCTGCAAACAAGTGATGTGGGTTGGTGATGCCGCTGGTGTAGTGTTTGTTGGAGACTAGTTAAAGGGCTAGGGTCCAGCCAACCCACATGGGCACTAAGACTCAGTGTGGTAGGATGTTATGATCCAATTTTTTGGAATGTGACTTGAGTCCCACGTTGGAGTTATGATATTCTAGTCTGGGGTTTAAATGTTCTTAGGTTTTCCAACAATGTCTAGCTTTTTTATGTGATTTTGCTGAGTACTTTTATCAATGTTTCCCTTTCCCTTTTTTTTTTTTTCTTTTTTTTTTTTTTCTTTTTTTTTATGTATATACTGACTTTAAAACTTCATAAACAGTGGTCTAGACTTGTATGCATATAATTCTGAGTCAAAATCACTGCAACTGGTGCAAACAAAGAAGCTGAATGTGAGTTGGTATGTTTACACCCATGAAAGTCGCTTGGTTCTTCTTGCTTCTGGCATGCAGTGCAAGACATTCCACGGATTTCAGGTGAGAGTTTGTATTGCTTGCTTCCTTTTCTTGTAACTGTGAGATCAAGAAGATATTTGCCATGAAGAATAGTATTTTTTTTTTTTTCAAAATAAGGTTAGATATCATTATTTATTTAGAAAAGAGTGCCATTTGTCAACGCAGCTTCTCTAATGGTACTTGTTATGACTCATGAGTATTAATTTAGATTATCAACTGATATAGCTCCAGTGCTATTTCTTTTTGGCTAATACAGCAATGCCTTTCTTAGATTTCATCTGCAGATATTGTTCGCTTGCCAAGATTTGAGATGGTTATGGCCAAATCTGAGGCAAATAGTAAGCCTGTTTTAGCAGCTGAAGATGTCTTTATTGTCACTGTGTATGTATCAGTTATTTAGTTCATTCATCAAACTTATACCTTCATAATCACCATAGCTTCCTATTTAACGTTTTATGTCTTTAACAATCAACCACAGTTATGGTAGGATATACTGCTTACAAGTTGATAGAGTTGCTATGCTGCTCCATTCTTATCGGCTATATCGTGATGCAGTGATACAGCAGGTTGGTTTTGCTCAAATTGTGAATGATTTACTTTTTCAGTTCACTTATGATTTCTTGTTTGCTTAACAATCTGGAAAAGTTTTCTAACGAAGTTGAATCAAATAATAAAGTGGTTGTTCCCACAAGGATTGGATTCAAGTACTAAATCACAATATTTTAAATCATAAGGTACAGATGCATTGCATTGAGTGATTCCAAAAATAAAACAGAACAAACAATGTAAAAGCAGAGCACAAAGCACAAGTCCAAAGATCAAAATATAAGTAACAATGATGAACTGCAGCTAGGGTTAGATTCCTCTCTATTTTCCTATGGAGTAATTAAATTCAGTTTTCAATCCAAGTAATTATCAACCAATTCAATCCCAACTTTGCTACTTTAGGCTAAATGCAATTCCTTGAAATTTAACCCTTTGTGCTAATCAAAACCCTAATTCTTTAGGTATTCTCAAATCTCAACCAAATATAGCATTAATTATTAGTTTGTATTTTGGAATATCTCAGAGTTTATCAAGTCCTATTTGTAGGTTCCAACAGCTATGGTGAAATTCCCCAAGATCCAACCCTATAATCATTTTTCTAATTGAAAGAATGAATTTAATATTAATTTCTAGGTGGATAGCCAATAATTGCATAAAGTTCAAAGCAATTCACTCAAATTAGAGGGTAAAAATGAAAATTGAGATCAAATCACACAACACTTGAATGATGATTCCTCTTCCCCAACCTAGGGATTTGGTGATGAATTGAAAAAGAAATAAAAACTGGAGAGAGAAAATGAGAAAAAAAGTGATCTCTATAACTAACCAATTTGATGAGATAGATTCGTAATTTCTCAAGTATTCCATGAGTTACAAAATGTTTTTCAATCATTAAAATTTCATCTTCATTAGGAACAACTATTTATATCAGTCTTGATGAACTCAGTACTTGTAAAAGCAATTTTTGATGTTTAGAGTTTAAACATGCACAGGTCTGTAGTTACATGGTCCTGGATGTTCAAACAAACTTCTAGGCATTTTAACACACTAGACAGCAAGAAAATTTCAACAATCTCCTTCCAGTGCTCATGTTTTCATGCTCCAAAACTGAGTGGAAAATCTTTTCGATTCATCCTCATTTAGCCTCTCCAACTAGTCCTACAAGGCTACAATCAATATAAAAAACACCAAAGATGGAATTTTGAAAGATTTTAAGGAGGAAGGTACCATAAATATCTCATAGTATATGCAAGACATAATACACATTGATTTTCTTACAATTTCCTATAAGCTACACATCTATACAGTGATATAATCACGTATATACTAATTTACTCTCTAATCTAAGACAATTATAACTATGTTAAACACTTGCCATATAGTAATAAAGTAAAGGCATTTTAACTAGGTACACAAATAAGAAATGACCATGTAGGGTATGTAATTTTATCCTAGAGCTTGTATGAAAGTAGTATTTATGTAATTCGTCATTCAACTATATAGACTAGAAAAAATTAGACTGATGTCAATGGTATATGCAGGGCTCTCTACCGATTTATTCCAACAGGATTGCCGTGAGTGTGGTCGACAATGTACTTCTTATTCATCAAGTTGATGCAAAGGTTGTTATACTTTATGATCTCTTTGCAGATTCTCGAGCACCAATATCTGCTCCCCTTCCTTTATTATTAAGGGGATTCCCCAGATCCAGTACTTCATCTCAATCGAGTGGCAGAGAAAGTGAGAGTTCAGACAGTAATGTTTTGAGTAATCATGGAGCAGTTACATATTCTAATACATGGACTTTCCTAGTGCCTGACCACGTATGCGATGTGGCCAATAAGTTATTGTGGAAGCTCAATTTAGACCTTGAGGTCAGTTATCTTTTTATATTTTAGTACTGAATTTAGATGCTTTCTTTTTCATGAATAATTCTACTTTGCAGGCAATTTCTGCCAGTAGCTCAGAGGTCCCATCAGTATTAGAGTTCCTGCAGCGGCGGAGGTTGGAAGCGATCAAGGTATCTTACTCACTGCCTTGTCATACCAATGCATCTAATTGATTAATTGTTCTGGGTGCAATAGTGAAGTGGTTTCTATTGGCTATTTCTTTTCAATTCAATCCTCTGGTCAGTTTTCCTGTAATTAGTTTGTAACTGGAATTGTGCCCACGAATATGTATTGAAAACTTTATTTATTGGAGCTGCTATTACAGTCCCAGGAGTTAGCTTAATTCGTTAAATGTTGATTGAGATCCTTAAATAAACTTAGTTTCTCAAATTTGTTGAGTTTTATCACTCTGCTGGATGATAACCTCTCACTTCTAGAAGTTACAGGCTTAGCTGAGAAAGGAAGGTACTAAGTTAAAAGGCATCATGTTTTTATTGTTTTCACACATCCTGGCTTTAACCTAGTTTGTACAATAAAGTTTTTCTGATATCACTTGCCACTCTCAGTTGTCCTTTGGCATAGATTTATGCATTAAGTTATCTTTATGTATCCCAGCTTTAGCATAATTGATGCAATAAACTCATCTGTTTTTTTAATTTGTGGTTTTTTAAATTTAAATGGTTAGCTAAGTTTAGCAAATTTGAGTCCTTAAAATAGTTAGCCGTGGTTTCATACTTTCGGGACCTTTTCACCTTAGTATCCCTCTGTACAACATGAGAACTAAAGTGCATTGAATAGACATTTAACAGTGGATAGGTATCATCTACCCTAGCAAAAGAATGATTTTTATTTTAATTTTCAAGAAAAGTTATACTGGTTTTCAATCATAGAAATAAGATGTTACATAGCTGTATTCAGGTTGTTAAATATAATTACGTGAAACTTTTTTATTGGGAATAGGAATCACCTTGCAATTTTCATGCTAGACATGACAATACTGAATTCCCTTTATCCTTTATTTATTTATGTATTTCAGTGGAACTCTGGAATGTGATTATGGGGAAATAAAGCTAATCTTAATTGGCTCCTTAAGGAAATGATTTTGTGTATATATATATACATATATATTTTTTTTTCCTGGAATGTCATTTTGTCAAAAAAAAAGACTAAGTTATTAACAGTATTTTCATCTATATTTCTGTTTGAAATTTTGAAATAATTATTTTTGTACAAATTGTCCCCTCGTCTCTGCTTTTCAGGCTAAACAATTGTGCTTGGGTGTAACACGTACACTTATTCTAGAGCACAGGCCTGTGCCTGTGGTTGCCAAGGCTGTAAATGTACTAGTCACCTCATACTCCCATTCAGTTAAAACTGGTAACTATCTTAAGGGACAGAAACCAGAGAAGGCATCAACTTCTGTTGATCAAAATACTGGTCCTGAGGTATCTGCTATCGAAACAGATGTAATTGGAAAATCAATCATCCATGAGTCAATGAAAAGAGTTGACAGTGGATCTCTTAATAAAGCTTCAACTGCTTCAAGTTTGGATTCTGATGATGAGTCTCAGTCTGCAAATCCAAAACACAATTCAAAGCAGGCCCACAGTGTGCAATCATCTCTTCAGTCTGGGCAAGAGGAGTCCCAACTTACTTCCGCAGCAATTTCACCAGATGAGATGTACAGCTTTGTCTTTTCTCCTGTGGATGAAGAGATGGTCGGAGACCCTTCTTACTTGGTTGCTATCATTATTGAGTTCCTTCACAGGTATGCTATTATTCTTGAGATAGTGTGAGAAAAATGAGAAAGGAAATTTTCTGAATGTGTTTAAGTATATTTTCTACTCAGCAGATTGATTATTATAGCAAGAATGACTACAAAAATAATAAATAACAACTACTGTTTTCAAGAGAACAATTCTTACATCACTACTTCCTAAGGAATATTGAATATGCTAAACACATTCTGAACTACTTAGAAAGATACTAAACATTAAATGCTCCTATTTCCAACAATTGAGAAGTTGTTTTGATAACTGTAAAGGCATTTGATAGACTTGCTCTAGATTCTAATGGATTTTTGTTGGTCCACTGTCATAATATCATAATTTGTAAGTAAACAAGGCAAGTCTGGAAAACTCCGAAAACTAGCAATTACCGTAAGCCAGCCATGGACTTGATTTAGGATGTTATGTAAACATATATTAGGTTAGTTGTATTCTACTATGTGTCCACTTTAAATGATGTACATTCATGTGCTTTTATGCTATATTTTTCTTGATTTATTAAAATTTTGCCTCCACTATTTTGAATCTTCACTCTTTATTTTTGTTACAGTGCAAATTCAGAAAAGATACGTATACTCCCAAATGTTTATGTATTAATTATTCAACTTCTGGCTCGCAATGAACGTTATGCAGAGCTCGGGTTGTTTGTCCTAAACAAGGTTAGAAAATTCTGTATAAGTGTAAAGCTTGGAAGACTTTTTATGTTAATTATGATTTATTTGATTCTAAGACCTGTCTCTCTTTTGGTTGCAGATTCTGGAGCCCTCAAAGGAAGTTGCACTGCAACTCCTAGAGTCTGGTCGCCAGAATGCCCAAACTAGGAAGCTTGGTCTGGATATGCTGAGACAATTGGGTTTACATCATGATTATGTTTTGTTGCTTGTGCAGGATGGATACTACCTTGAAGCCTTAAGATATGCACGGAAATATAGGGTAACTTCTTAATGTGCTGACTCCTGTTATAGGAAGTAATCATTATATAATATTTTAAATAATGAAGAGATCCCAGAGATAATGGAAAACTGAGGACTCTTGTGCTTCTGTACAAAACAGCTATATCCCTATATGATAGGTTCTAATTTCCCAACATCTGGAGATAGATAGTCCTTTGCTGAAAAAAAAAGTGTAGGTGTTATATTGTTTTCAAAATCCATTAACGGTAGGGTTTAGGTGCCTCCAGATAGAAATCTTATACACTTCACCTAGAGCTTCACCCTGAGAAGACACACATGACAGCGGGCAAAGGATGCCATCTTGAAAGGGAGCCGAATTCTTATGCAATAAAAAGCTACACTCACTACATTGGTAGGTTTTTATGGAAAGGAAACCCACCAGTTGATCATGCTTCATCCATCACCTTGATAAAAGGGTTCCGTTGTGAGAAGTGGTTCAAGGAAGTCTCAGCCTTTCAATATAACAGACAAGGCCACATCTCCTCTATTGACCCGATTCTGTTGCCTATTAAATGCCCTTCTGTCCACATTCTAAACAAACTCGGAAATTTGACCCACACTTGACCTGTCAACCTGAAGTAGCTGCCTCCCTGTAGCCCTTAACCTGGTAATCGGGAAGCTTGTATTGCTAGTCCGAAGGCCGCCCATGTATAAATTGCATTAGGATACACTTAATCAGAGAGCAAGTGTCCCAGAAATCCCTGCCAGATCTTGTGCATGAACCTCATCCTTGGCTTTGAAGAAAACATCACCTCCAGACCACCTAGCTTAAAGCCCCACGTACTCCTTATAGAATGTTCCTCCAAAATCGCATCCCCTATTTTTCAAGAACCGAAGCCAACATTCATTGCAAATTCAGATGGATAATATATGAAGATGTACTCTTGCTGCTTTTCAGAATACTCCAAGACCTAGACTAGTTCAAATTTTGACTAATGAGTGTCCATAACCAAAGGCTTCATATTTCCTGAATTTCCTAGTTCTGCATTTACCCGCATGGGCATGTCTCCACTTAATGCTACGTTTGGAAAAGATTAAAGTTGGAGGGAAAAAAGTAGAGAAGGAAGAAAATACGGAAAGGAATGCCTTTTGATTTGTTTGTTAAGAGAGAAGAGTGAAGGAAAACCAAGAGAAATTCGACTTAAAAAAAAAATCATTTTTTTCATCTACTTCCCCATCAATTTAAATTTCTAGTTTTCTCAAAACTTTCTTTCCTCTCAACCAAATATAGGTGATAGTCTATTAAAATGACTGCATGGCTACATGTTACTATGAAAATTCATTTATGTAGTTGAAGTGATTGAACCACGTCAATATCTCTGGGATGGATTATATTTCTATAAGATGGTATCGCCTACAGATATTGGTTATTCATTTCATAGAAACCTCGCCTACCAACTTTTTATGATCATAGACAAAGTGTGAAGGTATGCTTGGGGAGATTGCGGTGCTGATAGATACTTTGGAAATCAGTAAAGTAGATATTGTTATAGGTGTCAAAATAGATGTGTTCCAATATGCAGGCCAAAAATTCCGCAAAACAGAGTGGATTAGGTACACAAAACGTGACTTAAATTGAACAAAGCTATTTTTTTCCCAGACTAGCGCACAGCCCATATGGCTTTAGACCTAGTCAAACAGTGTCAGCTCATTGTTTAAAAAAGTAATTATATTTAAAAAATTAAAAGTAACATTATTTTACTAGGACATATACATGTTATAATTTATATATCAAATTATCTAATCTAAAAATTAAAATTAGTTTAATTCAATGACTAAAATTTTAAAAAGACATTTTTATTTTTGGAAATGTTATTTTTATGGATCAAAATGATATGTTGACCTGACATTGGGTTAGGTTGGGCTGTCACTTTTTATGCCTTAGTCCGTCAGGCCAGACTGCCTGCTTAACACTCCTGATTTTGTTCTGTGAGCTTTCACTAATGAAAGACAACTTAGTTTTCAATTCATTGATATATCTTGCACTTATTATGCTTATTTCTATTAGCAGTAAATGGTTAGTTTTCGGTTCCAGCTGAAGTACAAAATCTAATATCAAACTACTTCTAGTACTGTAATATTGAGATTGAGTATAGTAGGAAAACAAGTATGTCAATGTTTGTCTTTATGATTTTGTTTAATTTTCAAAAGACTAAGCTCACTAGTTTTAAGAATTACTTTCAGGTGGATACCATCCGGCCATCATTGTTCTTAGAAGCAGCATTTGTTTCGAATGATTCTCAGCATCTTTCTGCCGTTCTAAGATTCTTTACAGATTTCCTTCCTGGCTTCAAAAACACCTCAGACCATAATAGATACTGCCGCATACTGAATGAAATGAACTCATCCATGGCTGTTTGAGAAGTAAAAGAATACTTGAAATTGAGTCATTATCGTTGGGTATCCTTGTTCAACCGTAGGAATATCTGGCTATGACGTTCGATTTCTTTTAGATACGAAATATATTTGGTAATGGTTTCATGTTGTATGTTAAATAAATGTCTCCCTAGTTAGACTAGCTGTAGTAGATACTTGTTGAGTTTTGCGGCTGTGTTGCATGACTGTTTAATACATTTTGGGAGGGAAAGGACAGTAAAATGAATTTTTGTTCTCGGAAAGAAGCTAAAATTTCCAAATGGATATGAATATCATCATTGTTATGTAATTAATTCCATGTATTTAAGTTATATTAAGATGCCTAAGCAATTAATATTTGCTTCTAAGTTTTTGTTTTTGGTTTTTGCTCTCCAACATTTTTGTATTATTCTAGTTCTTTTAACATTTTAATATCTAACAGTTGATATATTCTGAAAGCTTAATTTCATTAGTAACACAAACTATTATTTTCTCCACTTTCCAAAGAATCACGGGTGTAACTAAGGTGACTTAATTGAGTTTTCCAATAAAAAGTAGTCATCAATAAACATTATAAATATTTTGTAACATATCATAATAAAAAGTGGGAAACAATATAAAAAGCAAAAAAAAAAAAATATTAAAAAAAATCACAATTTATATAATGCAGTTCGGTTTAGTTTAAAAGTTTATTATTAAAATTATACAAGTTCATTTCCACGGATCTTAAAAATATATAAAAGAAAGTACATTTGTCAAACATAAAATATTTATGTACACATGGAGGAAGAGAGAGAAGGATGTTTTCTAACTCTAATTTGAAAAATATAACTCATAATTCCTTCTTTATTTAAGTAGTATTAGTATATTTATATCATTATACAAAGTACAATTTTTTTATAATTATATTTTGTGTCATTTTTAATTTGACCACTTTACTCCTTATTAAATTAAGGTAATCTTAGTATTTGATAAAACATACAACTTTATAAACATGTATTTAAAAAATAATAACAAACAAATTAACCCTTTAACACACTATCAAAAATTTTGAAGTAAAGACAGACATATTCCAACAGTGTTAAATAATGGTGTTATGATTGCTTTGTTACAACAAAATTTTTATTTCAGATTTAGGTTTGTTGTAATAATTTCCAGCTACCGTTGATAATGTTTTTAAAACGGAGTTGTTGACTAAATAATTGAACACAATAATTTAATAATATAGCGATAAACTGACCTTGAATTGTTAATATAACACATTAATATTCACTTATGGGGTCTCAATATTGAGTAATTAATTAACCTTATATTTTATTCCTTTGTATGCATTAAAAAAAGCTAGAAAAGTATCTTAGGCGGAAACAAAAAAAATTATATAAGCTATTACGTTGCATGAATAAAAATATTGCCTCATACGAAAGCAGTTGCAATGAGTAGTGGTTAGTTGGAAAAGAAGTTGAAATTTTGTAGTATTTTCTTCTGGTTGTCGTGGTTGTAACTTGCTACAGAGAAAGAAAAACTAATCAAGTTATAATTATACCTGAAGCACCAGACATCACTTTGTTGTATTATAAAACAGAATGAGGTATAATTGAACTACTCCACAAGATTAAACCAAAATAATACTGGGATTTTTTTTTCTGTAAAGAAGATGGTCGTCCGATACTATATTAATACTACTTTCAAAGCTGCTGGAGATTCATATTTGTGTCTTGTTTTCCATAAATCTTATTTTTCTTTTTTTTTTCTAAATAAATGACACATTATATTATTCTAAACAGAAACGACCCACTAGTGCGTAAATAAAAAAAAATGAAGAGATTATAATATATAAAATGGTGTCCATTATTAAAAATAATTAATTTATCTTGTTTATATGTCTTTTTATTTTAGGAGTGAACTTATAATAGATATATTTGTGTAAACAAATAAATAATTGATAAACGATAATATAAAAAGTGATTATAGGGAGCTTGTCAAAATTCTTGTGCAACCAATGTCGTTCTTAGCTCCAAAAACCAATTTCATGAATGATTTTCTCCTTCAACAATGCGAGTCTTATAGGAAGCATTGGACCATTCTAAATTTTTCTTTTCTAGTATATGTCCACCATAGATGTCCTTTTAAATATACCATCCAAGCTCATTAGAATTGGATAAAATGAAAAAAATAAATTAAATTTATTTTATGTTTAAACTATTGTAAAATTAAAGTAAATTTGAAAAATAGTTCAAAGGAACTTTATTATATTATGTAATGATTTAAGAAAATTGAACTAAACTATATTACAATTTTCATAAACTAAATTAATTTTTGAGTTGTTTGAATTATTACCTATAAACATCTTATTTTATTTAAAGTATATTTTTTAATGCCATATATTTGTGTGTATAGTTCAAGCAAGTGAAAGTATCAATTTAGTTCAATTTAAATATTTTTGAAGAAACTTAAAGTAAATTATTACCGTTGCGTTGACATCGAAACTCTATCATGATTTTGTCCTTAAAAGGCACCTTGTTGGGTTAGAGGAGGAAAGTGTATTTAAATTGTTCTTAGTTTTGACTCCTAAGCGATGTGAGACTATATTGGATATACCGGAACAAGTGCCTTGAATCGAGGGTTTAGGGAGCGGATCCCTACAGACTGGGCTAATGTTTCGACTTCAAGTTCTTTGAGATAACATCATTAGAGTCAATCACTGCATCCAAACTATTGTCCACTTTAAATTTTGGAGCATTTTGTCACAATTTTATTCCTAAATATTAAAAATTAACACCTATATATCTATGATATCTTATTTGTCTTCGTGATAGTTGAAGTTATACACATAGATACATATATAACATAGTATGAGACAATCAAAAGTAAAATTTCTTTTGTTCGAGAATTACATGACAACTTATCATTTCCATTTTAGTTCTTAACTTAATCACTTACTAGTTATTTCAAATCTTAGTTATTTCAATTCTTAAAAGTACTATTGAATTTTCAATTAAATTATGCATTGCATATAAATTTGTATGATATAACAAGTGAATCATTTAAAACTTAATACTTACATGTGTTAAGCTCTATCATCAAGGTATAATATATTGAGTTTCTATTTTACATTGTAATTGTTTTGATTATTTTAAACAGAAAAAGATATAAAGGTTAATGACGTGCTTATGAAATGACTATATTCTGTTCAACTAAAATTAAATTAAAAAAAATACAGATTTTAAAGTTGTATCTTACAGATGTAACTAAAACATTTGTATGATATGTATTTGACCAATAACTATCAAACTAAATTATAAATGATTACATATAGTCGTAGTTATTAATTAAATTCAAAACACCACTAATATGAAAGTCAATGTGAACTATAAAGAATATAAAAAATGGTAAAAAAAGCATGAGAAATCGAAAGGTGGTATTTTTTTGCTAATAGTTTGTGTAATGTAGGATTTAATTGAAAATTAAAAAGTACCTTTAAGAATTGAAACGATAATAAGTGGTTAAGTTGAATGACTAAATTGAAAACAAAATGTTGTGACATATCTTCAATTGTCAGTGTAGACAACAATATGTCACATAGGCATAGACATTAACTTCACCAAACCTCTTTTACCAGTAGGATAAAATTCAGTAACTTTTTTGCCCATTCAAGGGCTTTTCTTGTAATTGTATTATTTTTATGGAATAAAATGACAATGTCATAAATCTATACTATTTCTGAAATATTTATTCAACTGATAAGTGTTTTAAAAACAAAATAATAAATAAATGTTTTAAAAACAAAATCATAAATTGAAAGAAACAAATTGCTAAGCATCTTTAGAGAATCTTTGATAACATATTTAAGGAAAAAAAGGTAATTTTATCAATAAAATTATAAATTTTATTTCTATACATTAACGAATGTCAAGAGAAAAACTGACAGTAACCTTTCTCAGAAGGGAAATCTTGCAGTTCTAAAGTAATTAAATTGGACGTAGTAAATAAATGGACCAATCCTCGTTAGGATTGGTATAGTGACATATAGAATCGAATAAATGCCTAAATTTATAAATTTTAACATCAATATGGTGAATATGAAAAACACACCACTTTCGTAAAAGATTCGCAACAGTTTATTTATTTATTTATTTATAAACAAACTTGAATTCCACACAGAGAACTTTTATAATGATTAATAAAAATTTGAAAAAAATTATAAGAAAGACGTAATAAAAATTAGAGTCACACATGAAATATCAGTAAGATATTTTTAAAAGAAAAACACCAAAATATACTTACGTGACACTATTTAAAATCGTGTTTGCCTCATAAACACCGTACTGTTAGACAGATATTTGTCCAATGTGTGTGGATTCTCTATACAGCGTTCACGTAGAATTTGTTTAATCACATGTTTAACTATGATTAATTTTGACTCATACGTAATTAAAATCAAATAAATATAATTATATATGCTATGAAATTATTGATTAAAAAAACCTAAACATGAAATAAGCTTTTAGAGTAGGAAAGAAGGTGGAAAATTTGTTTATATTGAAAGAGCAGAGAAGCTATGTGACTGTCGCGGGTCCCATCTCTTGACACATGTAACTGTCACTGGTGGCGTATTAGTAGTTAGAAACACCCATTTTCATTCATTCCACTACCGTCTTCGCGTGCACGCGCCTCTCGTGAAACAGTGAAAGACAAATCAGGAACCCCAACACCGGGCTTCTGCCTATGCGCGCGCTAAAATGGAACTAAAGAAGATAATTAATTTACGCACATTACAGCTATAGAAGAAAGAGATTCCTGCAAAATTTACGTCAGACCCACCACTCCAACTAGCGTCTTTCTGTCCTCTCTCTCTCTCTCTCTCTATCCCAAATTTTCGGATTCTTTAGTCTCTTACTTACTGCTCCTACTTTTCTCTCTTCCAGCATAAAGCCAATTATAGTAGTAATCATCATTGTCAATCATCGCTATAGTAAAAGTTGGATCCATAATAAGCTCTTCTCGCTTTTGTTAATGAAGGCCAACCGTCGCCATCGCTTCCAAGGCAAGCCAATAACCTATTCTCATTTTTCCTTTTCTTACTAAACTCTTTGACTCTCTCTGACTTCATTCCCTCACGCACACTTTACCTTCGCTTTTGGATCTGTCTCTTACTTTCCCAAGCGATCTCTTCCCTAACTCCACAATGCAACTCTGATTCCTTCCTTTCAGGTTCTCACTTTATTCCATTCTTATCTTCTATTTATCTCGCTTTCTTCTTTTACTTTGTTTTTTTATGTATTCACTCTAGCAATTATTCTTTTCGTTTTATTTTTTTTTTTGGCTTGAATTTTCCTGCATTATCGCTCTCTTGTTGCCTCTGCACGGAGTAGGTTCGGTTTCTGGAATTTTCTGGAACGAATTTTCTGGAATTTGCGTTTGGTGCTGAATTGAGGTGAGGTTGTTAGTTGTTAAACCTTGTTTGTTGTGTTGACAGTTGGAGGTTTGAGGAGAAGTGGCAATGGCGTCGAAACCAGGTGTGAAATCGAGGAGGTTCGGATTGAGTGGCTCTAAAGGTGCTAATTCGCCTTCGTCTTCTACTACGTCGTCTTCTAAACTGTTTCTGGAGACCTCGGTTGATGGCCAGAGCTCGCCGGCGTCTTCGTCGGCTCGGAGTAAGCAACGGCATTTTAATGCTGAAACTGCAGCTCAGCCTCCTTTGCAGGCACAGAGAGTGAAAGAAAATGTCACGGTGACGGTCCGATTTCGGCCACTGAAGTAAGTGTGACCTTTTCCCAATCGTGTGTCGTTGTTGTGGCTGTGTTCTTCAGATGCCTGTTAATTTGATTGAGGTCTGTGCCTGCGACAGTCCGAGGGAAATTCGTCAAGGAGAGGAGATTGCTTGGTATGCAGATGGAGACACTATAGTGCGAAATGAGTATAACCCTTCCATAGCTTATGCATACGGTATAATATGCAAAACTGACATTTATGGATAGGGATTTTTGGTTTTTTACATGTTTGTTCTTTTGGTATCCAGGGTGAACCGTATATTATTCTGCATTCACAGGCACATTGACGTATTAAACTTTTCCGTGTTTGATTTTGAGAGTACTATCTCATGATGATGATAGCTACAAAATAATAAGATATTCTCATCGTGATTATTTTTTTAAAGAAACTTTTCTTAAACAAATCTTCTTAAGACAGAACTAATAAAAAACTCAGTCATATAAATGAAATAAAGCAATGTTAATACATAATAGATCTCCCATCCTTCTGTAAATCTATGAAGGAATCCACGTTTTGATCCCATGAGGAGCCAAATAAAAAAAAAATGTCGCAAAGCGTAAGTCAGGAAAGATGTATTCTTTTATAATCTTGGCTACCTTTCTAACCAAAGGTACCAACGAACAAAGTGCAGTGTATCTCTCTACATAATAACTTTTCCCTCCTTGCTAACCTTAAAGACTCTGAAATTAATCCTCTGAAAATGCTCCAAGTTTTGAGATAGACAAGGGGGGGATTGAAGTAGGAAAAACTTCTGAATATCAAGTTCCCCACACAGTCCCAAATTAAATGTGGTTCCTGTTACATACCTTTAGGGGAGATAGCGGTCCAAACAAAATGAGAAGTATTCAGAATAAATTTCCGAGGAATTATTTGGTGATGTTTTCTGAATTGGCTATTTGATAACATCTCTCAACATTTTAATGTGAACCATTTTTTCTCTTTTTGGTGCCATAAGGAGAAAGTCACAAGGGAGATATTATAGCTATTAATTGAAGCAGTATTGTCGGGCATCAGTTTTTTAGGATCTTCTTCCTTAAATGGCATGCAACAGATTTCCCTGCTGACCAAATAACCTTTTTGTCTCTTAAACCTGATAAAAGAATATCTTGAAGCTTCTTCCTCTGAGTAATCCCTGTTGAATTTAGAGGGTGAGGAAAATAGAGAAAACAATCTGCTGAGAATTTAGTAATTGGAATACTTTCTTATTCTTATTGGTATTCAAGAGAATGTAGTACATAGTTTCTGCATATCATCCATATATATAGAATCCTGATAGACTTAATTAATGGAGCCTATTCGCTAGGATTATAATAAATGATGCAACTTCCTAGACACTAGCACCCTTGAACGTTAAATGGCATACATAGACCACCCACTCTTCAAATAAACCACACTGGAATTTTATTGATGACAGATGCTAGACAAAATTAGGCTGAAAGCATAATCTAACCTAATGGGAGCAAAAGTGTGTCTTTCCTGGTATATCATCTTCACTTGTAGTTTGGATCACAGGGTCCAAAAGAAAAAACGGTTGAGAATGTCTTAAGTAGGAGGGCTCTACTGAGAAAAGTCCATTTGAGGACTTGGCTGCTGGATCCAATCAAATTAGCAAAAGAGTTCAGAATATAATCCTCTATATTAATTCTGTCCAACCTATTATTTGTTACATTAATTTTGAAGTGAACAACAAAAACAGTAGTTAACAACAATAGAACTGTAGTACATGGATTAATGTTATCCATAGGGTTCTACGTAACAAAACCCAAAACATCTGTAAAACTGAAAGCTCTTTATTAATAGTTCTTCTAGTGTTCATGACAAAGGTAGTGTAATGATATTCACAAAGATTTCACGATCCAATTTGAGATAGAAAGATTTGAATGTCATGAAATTGCACATTTATCTCATATCCAATCGATCATCATCATGTACTGTACATTTCATGCTCAATAAATAGTGCTCCTATCTCGTTTGCCGATGCTGTGTTTTGATCTGTTATTTTCTATTTGTCTGTAGATCGTGTCTTTGGTCCCACAACCACAACTCGTCAGGTCTATGATGTTGCTGCTCAGCATGTCGTTAGTGGTGCTATGGAGGGCATCAATGGTAACTGACAGATTGAATTTACTACTTACCACCTAATCAGCATGGTCAAAAAAAATCTGTTCTTGCTTTAATCAAGTCAACCTAATTCCTTAATATAATATCAGATCACATTTTGGATGTATTAGATTTGAAATATTTCTGAATCTTGATCAATGTCAACTAATTAGGTATTTGTAATAGATTCAGTGTATTTTGACTTGGCTGATTAGCTCTTGGCTAGATATGATGCTCATTTAAAATTAAAGTTGTTATTTGACTTTGGTAGAGTTGTATCAAAAGATGTAAGAGCAATGCAGTTTAGTCAAAGATGTCCATATTTTACTTGTTGAACATGACAAAATCTGATATAATTCTGCAACAATGATATCAAATACCTTCTCGAAATATTCTGGTGGACAAAGCCACCGTTATAATTTTGATCTTTTTGTATAGATGTCATATCATTTGGCTTTCTTGGTCACTCCTCTTATAACATAAAATAATATTGCAAACCTTGTTTGGTTAGGCTGTTAGCCAGATTATGATATAATCCCTAGAGGTTTGTGATTGGCATCATAGCAATCAGTTTGCATAGAGAAATGTTTGGCTGAGTAACTTCCAGATTATTTTTTCACTTATATACCTGGCATATTGAATAATTAACGTATGAACTCCTCGCTGGTTTTCATACAGGTACGGTGTTTGCATATGGGGTAACAAGCAGTGGGAAGACTCACACAATGCATGTGAGACCACACTTATTTTCTACCTTCATCTTTTGTTTTGCTTGTTTATGATAAATTTACATATTTATGTTTTTAATGGTCTTTCAATGTCATGCTACAAAAGGTTATTAAACTTTAAACCATACTTAATTCACGAAAGAGCAATTGCTGGCCATTGTGATACTTTGTCATTTTTTATTCTGATATATTATTGGTGGGTTGGCAGCTTGATGTTTTTTCTCTTTGTTGAGTTTCATGGTTTTTCTGGACTTGGACATTGAGTCCCATTATGAGCTTTCTCAACAGACTTGCAACTATATTTGGTTTCAGCTGTAGCTACAACTCTTAGCAATGGTATCTTATCGAGTATATAAAATTACAGGATAACGGATAACAAATCCTCTTTCTGATCATTAAGATTCAGTTTACTTTAAAACTGTTCATATTAATGGGTTGTTCCAGTTTAAATTTGTTAAAACTTGCCAGTGGATTCAGGATATGCTATAACTTCAAAGACTCCACACTATCTTTCCAGCTATCGTCTGTTCTACTCCTGGTTTTATTTGAAAATGCTGGCAGTCATGTGTTGTCAAGGCTGATGCTGGTGCTCTTAGACCAACTGCTTTCAATACTATCTCTATTTCTGATCTTATTTTCAGTCATAAGTGTTCTATGTCTTTGGGAAAATAAAATTTTCAGTATTTGTTATACTCTCTAATTTGTTCCTTGTCTTGAATCTGTTAATTTTAGGTTAGTGAGCATAACAAGTACTGAAAATCTTACTATCCCATAGAAGGTAACATGTTAATTTTGGAATAGTAAAATTTTGAATTGTAGCTTCTGATAAATGCATAAAAGTATTATTATTTTCTCTTGGGTCTTAACATGTTAACTGGATATTTGAAGTATACAGTAGCACTGATCTGAAGCAGGTTGGTTAGTGAGCTAGCTACTGTCATATTTTACTCAATCAAAATCTTCATTGCTTGAACAAGCTCAAAATCATTTTGTTCAAAGCTGTGACTTACCAAGCATTGATCTTTGTAAAGATGGTCTTTGGACATAGTTTGGCTGCTGTTATATTATACATATACTGAGCAATCTAAGCTGCAAGCCCCTGAAAAAGTTTATGTGACTTTAGACTATTGTTTAGCTTTTACGTACCTTCTCTTCTACTAAATAATCTGTCATGCTACATAATCTGATAATAAATTAATTAATAATATCTGTTATTGTGACAACTCCTGATGATGTTAAGTTCTTAGATGAATTTGGACTAGTTGATGTGAAACTATATGCTCATTAGTAAATATTTGCAGGGTGATCAAAGATCTCCTGGAATTATTCCCCTTGCCGTTAAGGATGCTTTTAGCATTATTCAAGAGGTATGCCAACTACTACTCTCTTCGTTGCACCCTTTATTATAGAAATTACATAGTCTGATTTTTCACTGTACCAGACTCCAAACCGAGAGTTTCTCCTTCGAGTTTCATACTTGGAGATCTACAATGAGGTAGGCTTTCTTGCTATCTAGTTCGTGACTTGTGATACCATGTTCATGTGGATTTTGTCACCCATAGACATCACGATTTCCCTCGTGACTTTGCCTGAGAAGAAATTTAATGAATGCAAATTTCAAAGCTTCTCTTTTATTTAGGTGGTTAATGACTTATTAAATCCAGCAGGACAGAACTTACGAATCAGAGAGGATACTCAGGTACTGATAATAGCTTTTCTTATCTGTCTTACTCTATATTTATAATTATAACACTAGATTATGAGTGAAGATTCTCTTTTCTGAATTTATATGATATATTCATACTTGAAAAGAGAACTGAACTTGTATATTAGTTTTTAAATTAGCAGTACATACAACATATATAGAGATGAAGAACAAATTATAGCAGAGATTTCAGGCTACAAATCTTTACATGATAATAGTAAGAAGGAATTTAGGAAATTAATGCTAATTACAATGATTAGAAAATATTCTATGCATAATTAAACTTTACAATACTCCTTCAGTCTGGTGAATGAATATCTATCATGCTCAACTTGCTATATCTATCATGCTGGACTTGCTGATATATCTTGATAGTGTTTCATGGGAAGTCCCTTGGTTAGTACGTTTCCCAGTCAATTGAACCAAGTGACAATTTGATGCATAAAATCAAGTTTTGGTTTATAACTGGTGATTTACTCCATCCTCTTTAGTGAATGATTATTAACAATTCTTGGATGTTACTGTTTTGAACATTAGTGAGACGAGTTTTGGAGAAATGAATATTTTGTTGTCGAACCTAGTGAAAGATAAAATGTGAATCTAGAAACAAAATTTTATTTACGTTTTATATAATAAATAACTAATTGTTTGTCAGACACTGTTCCAAACACTTTTCGATGTGTTCGATTCCTTTATTTTGTTTCATAAACCTTCAGTCTTATTATTTCTTTATATAGAATGTATAATGCAATTGAAGCCATCAGCATATTAACAAAGTCAGACGTATAGTTGTTGAAATACTTATTCTAAGTTCTATAAACAGAAGTATTTCGAAGGAGGCCTGTATCATTTGTACATTGAATAATATGTAGGGCACCTATGTTGAGGGAATAAAGGAAGAGGTTGTACTCTCGCCTGCTCATGCACTGTCCCTTATTGCAGCTGGAGAAGGTAAAAGTTCCCGCCAGGTTTCTTTACACGTGGATTATTTTAGTTTACTGTTTTCAAGTACCATAAGACTGTGGACTGTTATGCTTTCGTCTTTTGTCTTTTGTAATTAATTAATTATTTTTTATGTACTTTTGAAATTGAATATTTGTGTAAAGAGTGAGGGATAAAACGAGCTATATCTCCGTTATTCTTTGTTTGGCTACTTTCTTTCATCAAATTGGTTATGCTTACGCATTAAAATACTAGGTGTATTATTTGACAAATATAGTCTTCTCAAAAAGTAGTTGTGTTTAGTGTTTATAATAAAAACTAAATATAACTGTTTACTGGTCACGTGAATGATCATAAGAATTGGGTTCTTCTACAATTCCATTGATGCCCCACTGTTTTGTTATTTAATGTGTCTCTATCTCTATTCTTGACTAAATTTCAATTTGATAACAGAGCACAGACACGTTGGATCCACAAACTTCAACTTACTCAGCAGCAGGAGCCATACAATATTTACCCTGGTGCGTTTACACCATTTTAAAGTTAGAATCATGCTGTTTTATCTTTTTAACAACATGGTTCTTAATATATTGTGTACAAATTTTATCCGTGTTTATGTTGGCTTTGTTGTGTTTACATCTTATAGTTACTTCATAGCACTTAGCGTAGCCACACAGTTGGTAATTTATCCCGGTAAACAAAAGAATTACCACGGGAAAACTCTTGAATAAAAACCGACTATTATTTAACTGAAAACTTCTTGATAAGAATTCCCCTTATTATTGTTTTTTTTTTTTTATTATTTCTAAAATGAGGACCTGCTGGGAGGTGGGTTTGTTATTAAAATATATCCTAAATAGTCTGCCAAATCATCAATGATAATTGATATCAATCTCGACCTTGAGTCGTTCAAGAACAAGAAAATGGAACACCAAGATGTTAGCGATTTTTATCAACTCCATTTTGTATATGTTGTTCTTTTATTCTTTTTAATTTCATACAATTTTGTAACAGACTATAGAGAGTAGTCCTTGTGGTGAAAACAGTGAAGGAGAAGCGATAACACTTTCACAACTGGTAATCAACTTAAACATTTTTGGTTGGATTTGCTTTAGCACGGGTAATGATTTCATGTATTTTTTTTTTTTTTCTTATGTTTTTAATATTTTACTTATATTTGCAGAATCTCATCGATCTAGCAGGTTCTGAGAGCTCAAAAGCTGAAACTACTGGCATGAGAAGGAGAGAAGGATCTTATATCAATAAAAGTCTTCTAACACTTGGAACTGTGAGGTCTCAAACCTTTTCTTCTAATTATGTTAGAATGCAATATAAAAATGTTTATTTGTTTTCCCTCACATGATCAAGTGATATAGAGTTCAATCGTTTTGGTCCCCATTCTTTTGTACAAAAGTTAAATTTCAACACAAGGTAGGTGGGCCTATGCATTTGCCTAGCTTCAAGCCCAAAGGGTTTTTATGTGAGGGGGCACATTTGATGTGAAACCATTTATGTGCTTTAATCCAATAGCTTAAACTTTTGTAGTGATTGGTGCATAACAGATCCAATTGCCACCCCCTACTGACATCGTAGGACTTCTAGACCTAGTTTGTGGTGGGTAATGGTTGGCTGAAGCTCAAGGAAAAACGGCAATAGGGTAACCTTGGGATCAAGTGGTGGACGTGGTGCAATGACTTGAATTATGGCTATAGCTGCGAGGCCTTAAACTTTGGTTTTAGCTTATCCCTACCAGATTGTCTCTATTCTTTTTGCCAGTACTCATCACGCAAAAATACAATACCTATATGATACTATCATTCTAAAAGTAAGTAGGATGTGAGACATGTAAGATACATATCCTAATATGTATAAAAATTTATGAAACATAATAAATATATAATTTCAATTCTGCAAATCCAAAATATGAAATCTTCTTTGACTTTAACAAAAAAAATTATAAATCATGGTCATCACAAATCACTTGCTATTGTTTAAAAATATGAACAACTTAACCCCATAAAACCAGCTTGTAAGATGATGATTGTCCAAGTCTTAGGACTACTTGGGTCTTATATATAAAAAAATGGACTTCAAGTCTTACTCAATCTCACAAAACAAGCTTGTAAGTAAGTTTGTACCAATTTATGCTATAATTTGATCATATTTTTAGTTGATATGGATCTCCAACAATATCTTTAGTTTGTACCAAGGATTTCCTTTTTTCTTAATCCTAAAATTTGGGGCTTCTCTTTCTTTTAGGGCTTTTCTCTTAGGATATGTTTGTTGTGCAATGGTGATCTTGATTTACTTTAGAATGTTTTCAGTTCTTCATCTTAAGATGTTCAGCAACCACTTGCGTTTTTATCTGCTATTGATAGAATGATAGTACATTGATGTGCTGTGGTTTCCAAGCATAGATAATTCACTGGATGCTGTTATATTCAAGAATGTATGTTTATGCCTGTGTTGAATTGTAATTATCTTTGTTCCACAGGTTATTTCAAAATTGACTGAAGATAAAGCTAGTCACATACCTTATAGGGATTCCAAATTGACTAGAATACTTCAGTCTTCGCTAAGTGGTCATGGACGTGTTTCTGTAAGGCTTCCCTCGTGTAGATATTTTTGCATGAATGCATTTATTTGTAAAAAATAGATATTTTTTACATTTCTTTGTGGTAGGAATGCTTAAACATAAATCAGCAATTCTAATAGTTTATTGGCATTTTAAAAACAGCTTGTTTGCACAGTAACTCCTTCATCAAGTAGTACTGAAGAGACACATAACACATTGAAGTTTGCTCACCGGGCAAAATACATTGAAATTAGGGCATCACAAAACAAGGTAAGTTAAGTTTGATAACCGTTTTTTCGTTAAATCAGAATTTTATTGCTACCAATGACAGAGTACAACATACGCACAATATAAAGAACAAGAAACCGCTCCTAATCTGTCTTCTGCACAAATCCATTACTTGTATGCCATAGTCCCCATTGTTATATTCCCTCCAAGTATGATATAGGTAAGAGTAATGTTGCAGATCAATAATGGGTCTACCCCCTATTTCTAAAGTACCCATGCGATTCAACTTGCCTTCAAATTTCTCCATAAGCATTTCTAGAAGAGAAAAATAGGAGAAAAAAAATGAAAGGAGTGTCTCCATAAGCTACAATTAGTTTATGCACAAGTTAAAAAATAAAAAGTTTAGAGAAACTATATGTCAAAACTTGTAGATATTAGCTTATGGATAAGTTAATTTTAGCTTATGTAGAAGTTCATTTTATTTTTCTCTTGGAAGTGCTTACAGATAAACTTTTCTAAATAGGCCCAATGTAGATTAGCAAATTTGTCTGTAGTATAACCTTTGAAAGAAAGTAACCCCTTTATCTCAACCTCCCATATTAAGGCTATTAGTTTGTACTTATTAACATGGGAATTTTTTTAGAAAACATTTAATGTATTAGGTTTCTGCATCCTTGGAAAATTGGGAAAATAATATCATAGGAAATGGCTTAAATGGAAAAAAAAAAAAAAAACTCAAAATGGCATAATTTCTTCACTGTTGTCCTGTAAATAGGAGATATTTTCACTTTATTGATGTATATATAAATGTCATACATGCTGAGTGCAACTCAAGCAGATTCAGAATTGTTTCCTCTAAATCTCGAAGTTATTCTCTTGTTCGAGACATTGCCATCATAGTATTAGTTCACAGAAGTAGAACTCTGCTTTGACCACCCCTACTAGTGCAAGCACAATGCTTCCTTCATAACCCCATTTCATTAAATCTCATTTTTGTGGTAATCTATGGTTTAAATACAACTTGGGTATACAAAATCATTCAAACAAATAAGCATCTACTCTTTTTCAATTTCCAACTGATTGGATGATCTTGCAAGTGGCCAGTTCTATTTGGACCTGGCATTTGTTAAATTGCTATGTGTAAAATACCTACTCTCCTATAAAATCCTAAACTATTATTAGGTGAAGACTAATGAATAGTTTTTATATCTAACCTTCCGCTGAAATTTAACATTTATTTTTAAGAATCAAGGCAGCAAGGACCAAATATCATACATTTCGTCAAAGGCTTGGATACCATGTCAATCACCAGCACTCATGATAGCTTAAGCTATGAGTTGAAGGCCCATAAATGATTTTTAAATTTAAGAGTAGACATGGCTTTTGACTTTAGAATAAAGTTTGGTGCATAGACATATGCTAAACGACCTATAGGGGCCATGTAGTATGGTTATTTCTCACCTTCATCACCAATGACAGTCCTCAAGCACGACTTCCTCATTTAGCTTCAAAGTTCTTAGTTCTTACCAATTCCATGTGCAATTGTGGGGTGTGTTTGTCTCTGAATTTTAGTGGAAGAGAATGAGAGATGTTTTGAATGGTTTTCTTTTTATTGCATTGGAAAGAATTTCTATGAACCTCTAGATTTAAAAGGCAATTGGAAATGTTGAAATTATAGGATTTTTGGTATTGAAAGTGAATAGAGATTTTATATAATATTGTGGAGTGTTGTGCTATTATAAGGGGATACAAATCATACAGCGCTAACCCTTATTAGTGTTTGGGCTTTAGCGTGTAACTTAACCTTATAAAGTCGACTGGTAAGATGAAGCTTTCTAGATTTATAAGAACTAGATTAGTCATATTTCTAGTTGAGGGGGATCGCAATCCCTTGAGAGCGGAAATCCTAGCTGCTAGACTCAAAGATGCTGCACTTAGCCTTTTTGGTCAGTCCTTCTGGAAGTAGCCCCATTTTCTATATATTGGTGGCCAACTTTGATAGGCCACAACTAATATAGACAAGGAGTAACCATAATTTAGGAAACTTTCTAGCACTTTATTTTTAGTAATACTAGATTGAATTATAAGGAAACAAATCACAAGATAATAAGGAAATGAGGAAACCAATTGTAAGAGATAATGAGAACATATATCGAAACTAAATACTACTTCTGAGAGATAATGTAAGATACTCTAAATTACTCAAAAACTGTTATCATATGAATAAGATATTATTAGAAATCTTACATATATTCTAGAGGGAACCGGGGGGGTTTATGTATGCAGTTGTTGGTGCTTTAATCTTTTGGAAACAAGATTGTGTTGACTTCTCTTTACTTCATTGCTCTATCGTTATTCTTTTTAAAAATTTAATTAAACCTGCAGATAATTGATGAAAAGTCACTTATCAAGAAATACCAACAAGAGATTGAGTGCTTAAAGGAAGAATTGGAACAATTAAAGAGAGGTATTGTCACGGTTCAACCAAAAGATACTGGGGATGATGACATTGAGCTCCTAAAACAGAAGGTAGGTAATGTTATATATAAATCGTGGCCTTTTATTTTATTTGATTGTTAGGACTCTCTAGATATATAGGGAGGGGGTTCACTTAGTCCAAGAGTAACTATTGTTTAACTTAATATACTCGATAACTTTTATAGACCGAGATTTTGATGAATCTAACTTTTGGTTTGAGAGATCACATTTAGTAGATCAAGCGTACAAAGTTTCATACAATTTAAAAATAATTCTATATTTCGTCAATCATCTTCATTTAAATGCATATCAAAGATAATAACGCATGATTCAGTGGTTGAATTTGAGACTTAGATATATATATCGAAGATATCACAACATAATATCACACACACATACACATTTCTGTGCTTTCCTAGAAGTCGAGCATAAACAGGGGTACTCTTCAGTACTCCCTTCATGGTAGCTAGTGCTGAACTACTTTTAAAAATTACTTTAATTAATAAAATTAGGTTTAATTAAATTCCTTTTGGTCCTTACCATCTAAACTCATTGGGACTAAAAGAGATTAAAAATGGTATGGAAGAGAGCATTAGAATAAAATATTTTTAAATATAAGGACTAAAACGTGAAGTTTTTTCAACTGTAGAGACCAAATGAGTAATTAAACCTAAATATTACAAACTTAGCAATAAAATGCAGTAACTTCCGTTACTCAGCTTGTAACTTTTCTTATTTGAGTCTGTAACATTTAATATAAAAGTCTATAATTTTAGAGAAATGTAATATGTACTCCCTTTTTTGGTGGGAGTACCCAAGTGAACCCTGCATAGATATCCTAGGCTTTTTTATTAAATTCTAAAGGTATAATGTATGAATTTCGAAATGAATTTACTTAGTTATTGTGAAGTAATTTTGCCTAAAATTATGTTCCTCAGTATTCTGTAATTAGCAATCTGATCTTGAAATGGTTCTCAATTTCAATTATTCAAGTTAGAAGATGGTCAAGTTAAGTTGCAATCCAGATTGGAACAAGAAGAAGATGCTAAAGCTGCTTTGTTAGGCAGAATTCAACGTTTGACGAAGTTAATTTTGGTCTCCACAAAAGCGTCACCATCTACAAGATTTCCTAACAGACCCGGTCCTCGTAGAAGACACTCCTTCGGGGAAGAGGAGGTATTACTCATGTGGCATCAACTTTCTCCTTTTTTGTTCTACATACTAGGATTTTATATTACTTATAATTCCCTTCATTTTTTAATTTCGGTTATGTTTTCAGCTGGCATACCTTCCGTACAAAAGGCGGGATTTAATCTTAGACGAGGAAAATGTTGATTTGTATGTTAATCTGGAGGGAAATGCTGCAATAGCTGATGATTCTTTTAAGGGCGAGAAAAAGATGAAGAAACATGGACTACTAAATTGGTTGAAGTTACGTGTAAGTTGCTCATCACTCCATTGTGGTTTACTGAGATCAGGAATATTTATTGCATGATAGAATGGTTTACCAATAGCTTTTATGAACTCCTTGGTATTGTTCCTTTATTCTTAATGACACTTCGGAAAATGGTGTCATGAATTAACCATCCCTTAAGCTTAAGCTGTTAGGTGTCAATACTTAAACTGTTTTGTAAGCAATTGCATCTCCAACAATTGGGATGCCGTTTTGTTTCTTCACTTGGAATCTGCGATGTTTACAAGTAATATTTGACATCCGAGATAAAGAGTTTTAATTATCAATCCAAAATTAATTGACTGCATTTTACTTCACCAATTCAAACTTTCTCTGGGCCGTTCATTTGTCACACTTAGTTACTTTTAACAAGTTTATAATCACATTTAGCTTAAGTACATTCATTTTCTTGCATGCTGGTGTGTGCTTGATTAGGTGCCTTGTTTAACATCTTATATAACATTAGCTGTATAAATAATGGATCTTTCCATTCTGGGTACTTGCAAGTTGATTTCTGTTTGTTTAAGCTAGTGTCTTTCACTGTTTTTATCAGAAACGAGATAGTGCCTTGACAGGCACAAGTGATAAATCTAGTGGAGCAAAATCAACTAGCACACCTTCTACGCCTCAAGCAGAAAGTGGTAATCATGTGGAGTCTAGACTTTCTCATTCTCAACCTGCAGAAAGCTCTCCCTCTGCTGATCTTGCATCAGAGGCGAGAGAGGATAAATATATACACGAGGATAGTTTATTGGGGCAAGACACGCCTTTGGTATGTAATTGACTGTTATTTATGTTTCTTACTGTAGCTTTGATTAAAAAGGCCAATCTCTAGCATTTGGAAAATTTCATATTCATTCATATTGAACAGGACAAAAAAACTACGCAGTGTATATATGCTTTTACAGAAAGTGTAAAGTGATTGTCATGTCAAAACTAACTTAAATGCTTTAAAACCACCAGAGAAACGTCATTTTTGCTAGCACTGCTTATATTTTTTGGTCCCCAGTGTTAGCCTCAAGTGCAGCCCAGTCAATAACTGTCCTTGTCTAGCCAGAAAAGTTTCACTCGGTGTTCCACGTTACTTATTTGGATTGTGATGAGTTGTGTACCTTTTTTTGTTTTCAAATATTACAATACTTCTTCATCTGCTGCTCTCATTTTACTTGTTTGTTGAAGAGACTGTAGCTGGGCTGGTATTAATTCGCTGTTATTTTGTATGAAATATCTATAATATTAGAATGAAGAAATATGGTGGATATGTGATTCTTATGTTCTTGGCAAAGATGTGTGATGAGTATATAATATATGGAAATCTATATTTTTACCTCATTAGATTGGGTTCTTATCGCATTTGGGTTTAATTTGTAGACAAGCACCAAATCAGTTGATCAGATTGATCTTCTGAGGGAGCAGCACAAGATTTTATCTGGAGAAGTGGCACTTCATTCTAGTGCTTTGAAGAGGCTGTCTGATGAAGCAACAAGAAATCCTCAGAATGGTCAGATTCATGTAGGTTACCAACACTTCTTTGTCTATATAGATGTAATTGTGTTTATTTGAGTGATTAGATTTATTATTATGGCTGAAAATTTTGTGCAATTCATACCAAGGTGGAGATGGAAAATTTGAAAGATGAAATTACGGCAAAGAGTGAACAAATTGATTTGCTGGAAAAGCAAATTTCTAATTCTTTCATTGCTTCAGACAAGACTGAACAGTCAGGAGCGTTGCAGGTGTGTTCAATAGGCATCACTTTTGCTTTGTTTTACTTGTTTTTAGTCAAGCCTAATACTTTATTTGTTCAACAGACTGTTGCTGATCTGATGGCACAATTAAATGAGAAATCCTTTGAACTCGAGGTGACAGTTATTTACACCTTGCTAATTTTTGCCAAATCCATTTTATTAGTTCTTAAATAAAATTATACTGTAGTACTCTCCAGTCGGAATAAAAGATACATTTTAGTTACAATTTTATAACAATCAATATTTTAAAGCCATGCTTCTGATCATGCACGACAGCAGTAGGGTTCTTTTATACCACTGCATGAACATGTGGCCTTACTCGGTTGCTTTTAGATGAGCCCAGTAGTAACTAATTCACATTATTGTGCTAATTCAGGTCAAAGCAGCAGATAATCGTATAATTCAAGAACAGCTTAATCAGAAGGTGAAATATCTAGCATCATTTTTTCTGTGAAATACTTATTGTATCTTTTTGTCGTATCCTTGGCTAAGGGAGTAATGGGATTATCAGATTTGTGAATGTGAAAGCCAGCAAGAAACGATTGCCTCTCTGAAACAGCAACTTGCTGATGCATTGGAGTTGAGAAATTTCAGCCCTGTTGTCAACCATTCACAAAATTTCTCTGTGACCAAAGACTATCGTGGTGAAATTCACCTTGACAAGGGGAATATGATAAACAATTCTAATGAAGGGATTCATTTGCAAGCACAGGTATATTTTTTCCCTTGTGCAATCTTCGTTTGTCGAGTGCTCTTACAGTTCTTAGTCTTGCATTACTGTGTCTGTGATCACTTTTCCAGCAATTTCCCATAAAATCTGCATATTAATGTTCTTATAAGTGATACAGTAATCATTGCAAACTACTTGTTTTTAACTTTACTATCACCGGGCAAAGATTATTTTCAAGTATGAGCACCATCTTGTCATGATTTATGAGTGGCAACTGGCAAGGGGAGCTACTCCTAACTGTTGGATCTACCACGAATAATCAAGAATAGAAATTACTTTAAATCACGACGATATGTTCTAATCTTAGGCGACGTACATGATTCCATGGTCAAGACATGTACATTAAAACCTCAGCCTGTCTACAGTCCCATGCTTTTAAATTTGAAAAGGTTGGAATGTACTCATGATTCGATTTATCCAATTTTGATTCAGTGAGGTACCTGATTTCTTATTTATTTCTCTGACTAAAAATTGAAAAGTGTAATTGGTTCAAGGGTCAGTTTGGATACATGCTAAAAGAGTATTTGAGAGTTTCTTTATTAAAAGTACTTGATCCCATGGTCAAGAGATACATCGAAACCTCAGCCTGTCCACAGTCCCATGCTTTTAATTTGAAAAGGTTGGAATCTACTCATGATTCGATTTATCCAATTTTAATTCAGCAAAGTACCTGATTTCTTATTTCTTTCTGACAAAAAATTGAAAAGTGTAATTGGTTTAAGGGTTTGTTTGGATAGATGCTAAAAAATAGTATTTGAGAGTTTCTCTATTGAAAGTACATGATCCCATGGTCAAGACGTGTACATCAAAACCTCAGCCTGTCTACATTACCACGCTTTTTAAGTTTGAAAAGGTTGGAATCTACTCATGATTCAATTTATCCAATTTTTGATTGAGCAAAGTAGCTGATTTCTTATTTATTTCACTGAAAAAAAAGAAAATGAAAAGTGTAATTGGTTTAAGGGTCTGTTTGGATACATGTTAAAAGAGTGTGCGTGCATGGGTGGTGTGGGTGGCGAGGGTGTGTGAAATGCACCCAAAAGAAAAAACTAATATTTTTAACTGATTGATTGTTTTTTCTGCCATCTATTCTGCGTTTAGTCAAGTTATCTTTGTGTCTATTTCGTATGGCGTTTGAAGTCTCGAATTCACGTTTCAAATGTGAAAAATGAAAGCTAGTGAAAGTAACTCCAGCTTGAGTTCCACGTTTGAGTTCATCCGACATCAAATTAAACATGCACTTCAATGGCATAAAGTATTTTGTATACAGTCATCATTCCCACTGATCTTTTGCACTTAATCAGACAAGTGAGATAGAGGAGCTGAAGCAGAGAGTGGCAGAACTAACAGAATTAAAAGAGCAGTTAGAATTCAGAAATCAGAAGTTGGCAGAAGAGAGTTCATATGCTAAAGGGCTTGCTTCAGCTGCTGCCGTTGAGCTTAAGGCACTGTCAGAAGAAGTTGCCAAACTCATGAACCAGAACGAGAGACTAGCTGCTGAGCTAGGTGCATCCAAGAATTCAACCACTGAACGTAGAACTAGTGGCACAGTCCAAAATGGACGAAGAGAAAATCATGTTAGAGTCAGACGAAATGACCAGGGTGGATCAAACACCAATATCAAGAGAGAATTAGCCCTGAGCAAAGAAAGGGAACTTTCATATGAAGCTGCCCTTTTAGAGAAAGATCACAAAGAGGCCGAACTTCAAAGAAAGATTGAGGAGTCAAAGCAAAGAGAAGCATACCTGGAGAATGAACTTGCCAACATGTGGGTCCTTGTAGCAAAGCTTAAAAAGTCACAAGGAGCTGAAACTGATGTTTCAGGGTCTACTAGAGAGAGTTTGCAGATGGATGGTTTTGATGTTTGATGTGATCGTCTAATAGTGGCTTCTGAGTGGATCCATTATTAAAGTTTGCTTTCAATAGGAGTGGTTTGAGAGAGAGGTGTGTAAAGATTGTTGCTTCAGGAAAGTGTGCTATTTTCTCTTCCCCCTCCATTCCCTGTCCTCTTTGGTCCATGGCAAGGGTCCAATTTGTATATCCAAAATTTAGTGGCTTGAATAGCTTCGCATCCCGTCTCCCCTGCATTCTTCCAAGTGTTGAGCTAATTTAGTTTTGGTTTTTATTTGGTTGGCATGTCTACAGGAATGACGTTCAAAGCATAGAAAGTAATACTGGGTTCAAATCTGCTTTGATAACGAAGTTGCCCTCGTGTCCCTTTACCTTAATTTTTCCTGTTAATTAGAGGACAAACATAATATTATTATTATCATTAAATAGTTATAAAACCGAAGGGTGAAATCTTAAGATAATGTTTAATTTGAATAGATCATTTATAAACATCGTATTGATTTTATAATAGTTATAAAATAGTATTATTAATATATAATAATATTTCTTTATTTGGGTGGCATATTTTATTATTTCTATTTTATTCTTAATGATGTTTTAAAATTAAAAGATAAAGAATAAAAATAAACTATCCAAATACTAAAAGAAATTTTATACATATTTTAACAACACAATAGGTTACAAATCATTCATATCTTTTAATCATATAATATACTACAAACTATTCAATATTTTTTAAATATCTATTGTTATTAATTTTACCCTTCTAAAAAATATCTATTGTATCTTTTTCTCACTAGTTTTAAAATACATTTCCAGCTACCGGAGCTGTTACCTACACTGCGATAGGGATCGCAGTATTTTTTTTTTTTTTAGAGGCCGGTTGAGAAGTGGGATTCCTGCTAAAGCACTTTCAAAATATATAATTTATTGCCACATTCTTGCTGCACCTCCATAAAATGCCCTTAGGTCCAGCGGTGTTACTGTAGCGTTTTCCTCCACTGCAGCGAAGTTGCACCTTTCCATCCACTATTGTTGGCTATCTAGTTTGCACACGAAATACAGCCTCTTGCATAGGGACACTATCAAGTGGGTGTTGCAAATATTAATCTAACTTAAATGAAAAAACAAACATAGTTCCTTAACAATAATTCATATGAGAATCGAAACTTGAATCATACCTGGACTAGATATAACAATATTACAGTCCTCTGAATTTGAAGGGTTTTCTGCAGTCTTCATTTCACTTAAAGGTTTTTTTTCTAACGTGTCTCTATTATTGTTCTAAAATACATTTTTTTAACGGATTGACCCAATCCAGAATGAGAAATGATTTTAAAATGAGAAATGACTAATGAATTAGATAAATGAGATTCATGTCAAAATACAAATTACATTACTAAATTTCACAGTGTGAAAGTAAATTCAATACAAATTACATTACTAAATTTTACATTGTGAAAATAAATTCTATTAACTCCTGGATTACAGAATCTTAGTATATTTTAGTATTCTAGAATGGTACAATCTAAAAATCAATCTAGATATATTAGGCATCTATAATTTAAAAGCTAATCTAAATAAAAATTTACTTTCTGAATTGTATAATCAAATAGTGTAATTTATATTCCGAATTGAATTCCCTTAATCCAATCTATAAGTCATTTATTATTTTAAAAATTAAAATATTAATTTAAACATATGCTAAATTATACAATCAAATAATCTTCTAGATTATATAATCTAAAAGCATGAAATCACGAAAACCACATCCAACGCCACAAGGCTATTAAATCTTTTCATCAAGATCAATTTTGAAATTCCACAAAATATGAAGGTTGAGGAAGAACTCATGGAGTTGTAGCAAGAATGCATCTAATTTATTGTAGGACATGCTAACTACCCGAACTACAAGTGAGACAAATGTTTTCCAAATTTATTTATAGAGAACATGGTAACGTTTTGTATATAATTTAATATTTTGTAAGTTTTGCTAAAAAAATAATGATACTTTCTCAATAACAAAAGATAACTTATTCTATCAATATTCTAACAGTAGTCTATTTTTTTTTAAAATTAAATTATAAATAAATAAATATATATATATATATATATATATATATATATATATATATTATTACATCATTAGAATAAAGTTGTTCAATAATTGTTTTATCTTAATGAGCTATCAAAACATCATCATTCTTGTTTTAAACTGAACCTTTATTAACATCTATCCTGAGTAAGGTGATTAGAGTGATTGATATAAAATTTGTCTTAGTATGTATCCAATGTGAGTAGTATAAATGAGAGAAAGTATCGTTATACTGGAATTTTATTCGTAATTATAATAATAAATAATTCTTTTTACTACAATACGTAAATCGTATTTTCCTTAACATGATTTTCCTAGTTAAAATCGTGTTAACATAAAAAGACTTTAATAAAAAACTAAAAATTGAGATAGTGTTAACGTAGAAAAATGAAATAAAGATTATGTAAAGTGACACGTAGAAAAATAATTATCCCAATTAATATTAATTCTTATATATATATATATATATTAAGTACATTATTTTGGTATTTTAATTTGTGAAATAATTAATTAATTAACTGTATTAGTTATTATGCATGCACTGATACAGTATGTTGATGATATGATCATGTCTAATAATTAATTAATTAATTAATTAAACGAGTCTATTAATTTAGTATCTCACCCATATAAATAAATAATTAATTAGGTGTATTAATTATTATGCCGGTACAATAATTAATTGATTTTGTATATTAATCACTGAAATTATATTTTAATACAATTTTAACTATATTTTTTTTAAATTGTCATGCACGATTTATTCTTTATTTTTTAGTTTAATGTAATCGTGTTTTTGTTATACGATATTTTTATACGTACTAAGTGAATGTGGTAAAAAAAAAAATAGAGATAGAAAAAAAAAAAGTATTAACAGGTTTAGTCATAAAGCTAACAATGTTTTCAAAAGTTTTTCTTTTAATTGAAAAAGACTATATCTTAAAAAGTAAAACTTCAACTAAAACTTCTGTCTCATTAATATACAACGAGGGTTGCATTTCCCGATACAAAACTAGGATTTTTCTAACATGTTGATTCTTATTCAATTATTAAAAGAAATAAATTTTAATTATAAACTAGGTTAAATAAAATAACTAATAAAATTAACTGGAAAATATTACTATCGCTTTATTTTTCCTCTTTTTTTTTTCTTAAAAAATCATATTTTATTTTTAATTGTATGAAACAATTGAACATAATTGAACATTATGAGAGATGTATTTATTAAAAAAGTTAAATATTTTAAAATAAATAAATGTTTACATATAATAATATTACTAAAATTAGTGCTACCTTTCACTTAATAAATACAATAATTACTACCGTATTCATTCAAATAGTTATAATAAACATATAATAATCATTAATTACATTTCATAAATATTTAATATTAATGAATATAATATTTGATGGCATTCATTGCACTTGCTAATTTAATAAATTTTTTATACATAATGAACATAATATTTAATAGGTATTAATGAATATGATTAAAACTATATAATAGAAAAATCAGTACATATATAGTAGGCTAATAAATGTGATTAAATATACTAATTTAATATATATTATTAGACATTTCAAGTTGTATTTAAGGATTAATATCATAAAATAACATAATATAACAACATAAATACATGATAATCTAATGCTTAGTGACCACTAATAAAAATAAATAAATAAATAATAAGATATAATATAAATTATATTTAAATTGAAATTTTGATTAAAAGTACATCTAATTTTTTAAATTTACTTTTAATCTAAATTTTCTTACAGATTATAAGAATCATTGTTAACTAACTTATAGAAAATTATTTTTGTATTTTTTATATTATAAAATTTATATAATATTTTTAAATTATATTAATATCTTAAAATATTTATATAATAGTTATTTTTAAGTTTAATATTCTATTAAATATTAGAACTTAAGTTTATGCATCATAAAAATAATAAATATGAATACATATAACATAATATAATAATAATAATAATAATAATAATAATAATAATAATAATAATAAAAACATGATATGTTTTACTATATAAGTTAATGTAAGACTCTAAAGATTTTAAAGTATTAATATAGTATATAAGAACTTAGAGAATAGTATTAGAGTACAAATTTAGTATAGTATATAAGAACTTAGAGAATAGTATTAGAGTATAAATGATATTAGTAAAATAATATCTGAATATTTTATTATTAAAATGAAAAATTCATATAAATAAGAAAAACAAGTTATTCAAATTTCATTCTTATAAAATTACTATTTTTCTGTAATAGAATTCATTCTCCTCCTCTATCTTATCTCTAGAATTATGGCCCCGCTTGTCATCTGACTAACGACCGGAGGTCATCTCTAAACTCTTGGTGTCGAGTAGAGTAAGAGTATTCTATTAGATTCTTGAATAAAGTAATTTGTTCATTTTCTGCTCATTTACTTTGAGTCAGTTTTCTGGTGTTCTTAGCTACTCTAGTAATCTATCATGAATGTGATATCTAGTACATCAAGATAGGTCTTTGTTAGTGGTATAGTCTAATCTTTGATTAGAGCTGTGGTACAGAGCTCTGCTTAACTCTGTGAACTATCGGTTTGAGAACACTTTTGAAGAGTGCTCTGCTTAAGTCAGGTAAGGAAAATTAGTTGAATGTTTAATACTAGTTAGTTAACTTTAAATAGAACCTTAGGATAGATAACTTGGATATGTATAAATGATTCATCATCAATGCTCAAGTTTTTTCTTACAGGTGTGACTGGTTCTTGAGCACTGAATGAACTTGATTGTGTGATTTGATTAATAGACGAATTTGAGTAGTATGATTGAATGTGGTAGTGTAAAAGATCTATGAATTTTGGTTTTGATATATGAAAAGAATTTAATATGCTTTTGATAAATGTAATGAAATATTTCAATAGCTTGATGTAGTTTTAGTACTTAACATTTGATGTTAATAGTTATTGAATAGAAATTCTTAGATAAATTTGTAGGTTGTGTAATAAAAATGATTAATTGAAGTTGTGATTTGGTTTAGAATGAGAAAATTGTAAGTTAATCGATTTGGATGATAAATGTTGTGTAGTAGTTAGTTTTTTTGTAAAAATTATTTTCTACATATTTCGCTCAAGCGAAAATGGAAACCTACTCTCGGGTTCATTTTTACTCAAGCAAAAATTTGGAATTGCACTACAAGAAAAAGGTTGTTTAAAGACTAATTTTTAGCTACCAAATAAAATGGTTACTAATTGTGACCAAAATAGTTACCAAATTAGATTTTGGTGGCTAAATAACTACAAAATATAAGTAATGATTGAATTTAGTGACCAATTAAGTCAAATAATTGGTATCTAACATTAGCTACCAAGGTTTTAGTGACCTATATCATTAGATTCTTAGATTCTAAATTAGTGTATAACTTAATTAGATACCAATTTAGAATCTAATGACATAAGTCATTAAAACTTTGGTATCTAATGTTAGATACGAATTATTTGACTTAAATGGTCACTAAATTCAATCATTACTTCTATTTTGTATTTATTTAGCAACCAAAATTTAATTTGGTGACTATTTTGGTCACAATTAGCAACCATTTCATTTGGTAACTAAATATTAGTCTCTAAATAGCTTTTTTCTTGTAGTGTTGCTTCCGGATGCATTTTCGCTCAAGTGAGGAGATTCTTGCTCAAGCAAAAATAATATTGGAATTGGACCTGCTCTCAAGTGCATTTTCGCCAAGCGAGATTTTCGCTCAAGTGAGGGGATTCCCACTCAAGATAAAATATTCTCGCTCAAGCTAAAGCTAAAAGAATATATTTTTTTCACAATTTTAATTGTTTGATTCTTTTGTAATGCTTTTTGTGGAATTAAGATAAATGATTGGTTTCTGAGTCATAATTGATATTGATTTATATTGAAGAATACACTGTTTTTGATATATTTGAACTTGAAATTGGAAAGTATATGAATGTATTATTGGAAAATCGAGATGTATGATATGATTTGAAATATATGTGGTCTATAATTGAGACAGTATTTTCATGATAGAAAAAACCTGTGTCGAGATGTAATAGGATGTGCATTGTCTAAGGATCTGATCAATAACAATTGATATCCTGACTCTACTAGTATTAGGAATCAAATAGATGAACAATACTAGGTGGTGAGAGTCGAAGGAGGTTCGAACTGGGTGACTGTAACTTGAAATATAGCTGGCCAAAAAAGTCTGAGGGACTAACCCTATCATACAAGATTGTTGATTCCTTGATTGAGAACTGTGTGATTCACAGTTTAGAGTTATATTACATGTTAGGTATATATCTCGGAGTCTATTCAATACACGAATCTTCCAGAAGTAGAATTTAGTTTGTTGATACTATTTGATGTAATAAGTTAAGATTATCAGATGAGTTGGACGATAGATGATTTGAATTGATTGTTATGTGCTAAATGATTATATATATATATAATCAAATTTAAATTATTATATGAGAAATATTTTAATTATCAGCTTACATTTTATTGCTTGTATTAGTGTGTTTGTTTTCTATCTGTGATGATTGTGTTATACATGAGAGCAAGTAATGTTGCAGATAAGCCAATCAAGGATAATCTTAATTGAGTCTGCTAGAGATTTTCTTTAGATATTTTGAAAAACTCTTTATTTTTTTTATGTGTAAATATATTTTGTTTAATATGTAAATATATTTTGTTTAAAAATTCCTATAAAAAATTATATATTTTGATGTAATTTTTTATTAGATATATTATAATATATGCAGTAGATATATGTATGTATGTTTAAACCATTTATTAGAATACATTGTCATTAAATTTAGAGTGTCACTGATACCATTAAAAAAATACAAAATTGTATTTTATTATATAGTTACTATTCTGATTACATTATGAATAAATCGTATAAGTTTATAAAACCAATGTTGTAATATAAATAATTTTTTAATAATTAAAAAATAAAAATAATATTTAATATTTTAATTATCATTGTAATTGAAAATTATGTTTCAATTATATAAATGTATGAGAGAGAAAGAGAGAAATGGGTGCATATAGAGAAAAAAACATTGGATTTGGCTTATCCAAATCCATCTCTCTTCTTGAATTAAGATATATATTACAACCAATAAGTAATAAAAACAACACTATCATATTATGTTAACACAACAAATAACATATTATGTTAACACAACAAATAACATATTATAGATAGGATAACTATTATATCCTATCCATTACAAATACTCTAAGAGTACATATAATATATAATAAATTATAAAGACTTAAGTAAAAAGCTTATTTTAATTTGATGAATTTATTACATAATAGTTCTTAAACAAAAAGTAGTTACTTTTGTTTCTTGTTTATAGAAAATTAAATCACTTTCATTAATTATAATATTTTAACAATTTTGATAAATATAAAGAAAGAACAACAATAGTAAGTTAAATATTTAAGAACCAATTTTATTGGCTTGGAATACATCATTTTAAAAGGATAAAGGTTAAAAGGATAAAGGTTAAAAGTTTAAATTATGTTTAATAATATAAATTTTAATTTTAATTATTTATCTCTAAAAATCACAATCTTTTTCTATTTTTTTTCTCTCTTTGGTATAGTTTCTAAAATCCAATGTCAAAATTTTTTTATGTCATAATTTTTTTAACATATATGGCTAGTTATTTTCTTAACATATATTGCTATTTAAGAGATGATTGTCTTCAACTTTTTAGGTGAAATTTTGATTTAGAGTCAATTTTGTTTTATTTTATTTTTTTTATCTTTTTTCGGTTCTACACGTAAGTATCTTTAAGATTTTACACGTGCAATTAGATGGAAAAATTATTATTTCAGTTAATTTAATTTTTTCTTATAAAATATTTTAGTTGTTTAAGTAACACTTCATAAAAATCATTCCATAATGTATTAGATTCAACAGAGAGTCTGTTTGGTAATAATTTATAACACAAAATTGGAAGCTAACAATGTTTATTAATTAATATACATGTGGTTTGTCTACACGAAAAAAGAGAGGAAAACAATACCCTAGCTCTTACATCCTTCCAATCATCCTCACATGCACTTTCTGGTCTACACTTGATTATGCTCATGTACCCAGTAGGTTATCACGCATAGGCAACGACCAACTCCATGATAAGCTATTTGAACTATAAAAAATTTATAAATTGTAAGTTTGTGCAATTTAATACTAAGCCATATAATCACATATAATTATTTTCATTATGCAAAAAGTATATACATACAAATCACATCTACATCCACATAACAATTATATTCATCAAAGAATGTGTACGTACACCCTCTAAAAATATCTGTATTAAGCATTATACTCTCCTCAGTTATTTTCATTATGCAAAAGTATATACATACAAATCACATCTACATCCACATAACAATTATATTCATCAAAGATTGTGTACATATACCTCTAAAAATATCTGTATTAAGTATTGTAATATTCTAAAAAATAGTTTCAGAACAAAAATCAATCTAAAGTTTAGTTTTAAATATAAATAAGATAACACCTGAATATTTTTTAACAAAAAAGTTGTTTAATTAAATACAAATTAGTTATTCAATTTTTTATTTTTATAATAAAAATTACTAACTATTTCTAAGAAGATATTCAGTTTTATTTTTATAAAAACTACCAACTCTCTCCCTCTCTCTAAAATTTTGGCTTCTTTCCTTATCAAACTAATGATCAGAGGTCATCCCCAGATTCCTGACGTAGAGTAGAGCAAGAGTGTTCGATCATATTCTTAAACAGAGTTAGGTTGCCTATGTTTTTAGGTTTTTTGGAAGTCCTTTGAGTATCTCTACTCTATAGAGGTAAGGGAAGCTAGTTTAACTGTTTTTAATAGATATTGTAATTATTTGTTTATTAAATATGAATTGGATGAATTGAATGGAATGAATGTTTATAAATGGTATGATGTAGTATCAATGTTTGCGAATGATGTGTAATGTTGATCAAGACATACTATCTTCAGGAAAGGAGATACCGTGTTAATATTGTTAAAATGTACATTATTTGGGGATTTGAGCTAAGGAGGTATCCTGACTCTACTGATACATTGGATTTACGTAGATGAAGATTACCGGGTGACGAGTGGTGAGAGTCGAAGGAGGTTGGATGTCTTAGTTTACATAACTTAAACAATCAATGAAACTAGGGAGTATTTGTTACAACATAGATCTTTGCTTAATACCCACAAATAGTCATGATTCACATATCATCCCAAATTAATGACCTTAAAAGCACACCTCATACATAAGTATACCATTTCATGTGTGTGTATGTATATATACATCACCATACATAGATAGAGATATATACAACACTTCTGCATAAAACACAAGTATACACAACAAATACAATCATATAGTCAAGTAAGATAACTTAGATAGAGATATCTAACAACATTTTCACTTGAATGAAAATAGTTCTATTACGCAAGAGTATTAGATCAAACACTCAATAGAGCGTCTTAGACGATACTTTGTTTAAGCTCATGTGTCTTTGTTGGAGTGAGGATATCAAATGATACTCTCACTTAAACAATTTAGATGAAATCTTTGGTATTAACACATCGATGCTTAAACATAACTATCTCCTTACATTTTTGAAATATTCTCCTATCTTAAGATCACTAGATTGTTCTTTTCAAGTTGAGAGTTGATCTTACACATGTCTCCAAACTCGATGGAGGTTCAAATTTAGATAGATAAGGAGAGATCCTAGTTCTACGGATAAAATGAAGGTTTTGGACTTGACATAATCATGAAAAATTCAAATGCATATGCAACTAACATTGCTCAAGACTCTACATACTTATTAGGAATGATAAAGCCCTACGAGACATACACAAAGGACGTTCTTTAATTCTACGTGCAACTGGAGAATGTCAGACACAAATGCAACTAATGTTCTTTAGATTTCCTTAGGTTACTAGAGAATATTAAATACAAATGCAGCTAGTGTTCTTTTGGTTTCTCCTTAAGAGCTTTACTATTACATGCAACTCAACATACGTCAATCTTTACGTGCAAAGATTAAAGATCTTTATATGAGGATCTTTACAAAGAAAAGACTTTAATTTATCTCACTAACTAAAGTTTAATTAAAGTAATTTCCTTTACTCAAACTTTTATTCTTTTTCGAAATGTTTTTTGTTCACGTGAGAGATTTTCAAAACTTCGCCTGAAAGTTGTTGCGCTAAAAATGTTATCCAACCTTTCAACTACAGTGAGAGGTGATTAGATTTTGAAAGAGATATAAGAATGAACAAATGAGGCAAGAGAAATGGCAAAGAAAAAAAATTCTTAGAGAAAGATGATGAAAAGAAAAGGCTTGGATGCAAGTGAGAGAATGAAAGGGAAACAAGGTTTTACAATTTAGGTGAATTTTTCATTAAGTTATGGAGATTCCATGTAATTTTAACCATTTATCTTGGGAGTTGTTATTGCTTGGGTTCTAAGCAAAAGTTAGGTAAGGAGAGTTGAATTAAGACTTTAAAAATGTTTAAATTTAATTCTTGACATTTTTTAAATCTTGATTTATGTTTGAGTAAAAATGTTGAGATTGGATTAGAATTGCGAAAATGCATAGTAGTGTTGTTGGTAAGATTTTTGTGTTCTATGATCATATTTTGAATTGCAAACCAAACTTATTGCTATTGTGAAATTTGATGTTTAAAATATATTAAAATGAGTACGAGTAATTCAATGAAATTAGAAAATTAGTTTGCTGTTTGTATATTCTTATTGTTTTGTATGCATTAATGGAGTCTTGATTCTTCACTTGAGTGACACTTAATCAGTAATATTTATTATAAATATAGAGAATTATCACTCAAGTGTGTTCATATCCTTACTCTAGTGATCATGCTTCTAACTTATTTATAACTTTAAGTAAGATAAATATCATATCATTTTTTTTTTCTTTAAGGAACTCTTGACGCTGAAGTTGTGTGTTGTTGCTGTGAAGTAGTGACAAGAGAATCGCTTTTAAGAAAAAGTGGTGGAGGAAGAAAAATATTAAAAAAATAAATTGAGTTAAGGATTATTTTATTTTATATGAAAATATTTATGATTGATTAATTTAAATATGATTGAATTAATATTATATTCATATATTTTTTTGAACTAACATTATATTCATATATTCTTTGAATTTGTATAAGAAAAAACTTGTATTTTCTTCTTCATCATAAATATTTAATATTACTAACATATATCAAACAATTTCACATAATCATAATAGAAAAAACTAATAAAAATATAATTATATTAAGAATTCTTTAAATAACATTTTCGCCACATCTAGATAGGAGATATATGTCTTTCTGTAAGTTTTTTAACTATTTTCCCTTGAATTTCTTTTTTATTATTTAAAAAATCTCATATGTTGACTGAATAAGGGGATCAAACCTATAAAAGGAGACTAGATAAATAAGTTATACAAATTTAAAATAAAGTGTTGGAGAAGAGTGAAACAACAAAGATGACGGTAAAACAATGCAGATTGACAAACTAAGTTCACATAGAGAGGAATTTTCTGTTGGTGGTTGTTTGTGAGTCTCGAAGACATGGAGAATCTGGACCAAGGAACAACAATAAAAAATTGTTAAGCGAAGTGAACTTTTGAAGGAAATTAAAAGCTAAACAAATTTGGCATGTGCTAGCTGATTATGCATGGGTTGTCTCTTGCTACAACAATTATAAATTTCAAATTATTGCACAATCTATAAGAATGGTAAGCCAACATGACAATTAGGAAGGTGAAAATAAGAATGTGATAGAAAATAATGTCAGAACCAAGTCTTCGTTACGAGATTACAATAGAAATTTCTCATTATTATTATATATATATATATATATATATATATATATATATATATATATATATATATATATATAATAAAGTGTGTTTGATATTTAGTAGATTTTTTGGATGAGTTTGATGATTATCAAATATTTGTTTTCTTAATAATAATAAATATAAAACAACTATTTATTGTACAAATTTTTATAGTTTTTTATTTTATATATGAATTGAAATATCTTTAATGCTTATATATATATATATATATATATATAAATAAATAAATAAGTTGTTAGACGGATAGACTGTTGTATATAGATTAGGCACCCTTGTTTCATGTTTATTTATTTTGTCTTATCTTTAATACAAAAACAGGCCTCTTTACTTCTTATTTAAATGTGTTTAGGCCTTACAGAATAACTAACTCTTGGCACCTCACTTAAAACATCTTATTACTGCTTTAAGTGACTAAACATATCTCTCATCTCACTTAAAGATAATAATTACATTTAAGTGAGACACTATTTGAAGATACTTTATGGTCACTTAAACAATTACATATGCATCAGTCACAATTTGTGATAGAAAATTATATTTTGTAAGAGTAACAAAGGGTTCATTATGGTGTTTTGTTTTTTTAGTCACTATCAATAGTGAAGTGAAGTATGCCATCACAGATATTTTGTAACTAATGAATTTATGACAATATTGTGTTGCATCACTAATATATTTGTGACGTATATATTCATCACAGTTAATTTTCTTTTATAATACTTAGAACATGATAAGGATAACATGTTGAATTGTAGATAAAAGTTATTGTACATGTGTGTATCCTTTTCTGTTTGGGAATTCACAGTAGCATGCATAATTGTTTGAGTTTCAGCACATATTGATCAAACAATTTCCTTTGGCTTCACAATCTTCGTCTCTCATCGTTTGAAACAAACCTCACTCTCACCCAAAGAAAAATAGTGCAACATAATTAGTAAAGATTTTGGAGAACGTATTACAAAATAATATATATGTATCTTTATCAATAGTGACCCAAGTTCTTTTATAAGTGTTAAAAATTTAAAAATGTATTAAAATCTAATATTAGTTATTAAGATTTTAGCCTCTCAAATATTATATTTTAAATTATTTTATAATTAAATTACTGACTCATTTTATTAATAAAAAAATTTATATATTTCTTTTATGACGTGTAAGAGATTCTTTTTTCAAATTGGTTCTAGCTATATTATAAAAAACAAATAATACATTAAATACTTTTTTTTCATTAACTGTTCTCAATTAATGTTTCACACGTTAAAATCAATAGTTAATTAGAGAGATAAAATTTCCGAACGTTTGAAGTTTCTTATAATTATAAGTTAAGGAAAGTAATAAATATCAGCGATTTAATTAAAGCAATCTTATGTTCTCGATAAATGCATTATATTTCTTTAGACAAAATAGTTAATTTGAATATAAGTTAGAAATAAAAATTAGTTTTTCATTTAAAATTTGAGAATATCAACTCAAATTTCACTGTTTTTGGAATGGAGTGATATTGATAGTTGTTGTTATTACAATCAAATTAAAAGTGTTCTAATTTATATTATCTAACACAGTACTAGATGATCTAATACTAAATTAAGTTGTGTTTCAATAAATTTAATAATAAATTAAGTTAATGAGTGTTAAAATTTTATATATAAACAATAAAAGTAAGAAATAATAATAAAATAAAAGAGTTTGAACTAGATAATTAAAAAAAATAATAAAAGAAGTAAGTTGAGTTTTGATTTCTTTTAATAATGAATTCATCGTTCATTTAATTTTAAAACAATATTGAATTTACTAAACATATGTACTAATTAAATAGAATCTAATTAATGAAATATACATTTACTAATACATTCACTACTTTACTGTGTTCATGTATATACTCCTGAGGCTTTTAGTTATTTATTTCTTGAACTATGTAAACAAGAAAATTTCATATTAAACAAGAATTTAGATAATAGAATTGAATCAACATGTATTCAACAACAACTCTAATAACAAAAATTAAAACTCAAAAAGATATATTATCTAGTGTAACCTATTATAAATATTGAAGAATAAAAATTTTAATCATACAAAACTTCGTATTTCATTAAAAATAATAAGAGAATCAACTTAAAAAAATTTAATTTTCTATACAAAATCAAAACAAAATATTACAATGAAAAAAATTAAGAAAATTAAGAAAACGGTAATGCTTTGTTGTACTATATTCTTCAACGTTAAGTGAAAATTTGATTATTGTCTTTGAAATTTGTATCTTTTTATAATTTTTTTTTGTAAGATTTTATAATTATATTATGTTTAAGATATTGTTCACAGTTGCTTAGTTTTCAACTTTCTAGAATTCTTGAATTTTGTTTTTAATTTTATCACGAATTCTGTCTCTTCATATTTTTGTAAAATATTTATTTTCAAATCTGAAATATTATAAATTTATTCACTCAAATTTCATTACCAGTTTGATTTTGGACTTCTGATTGATTATTATAGAGCAAACGCTATATCAAACATCAAACTGATTAATTAATTTTTTATACCGTATTCCATCTTTCTTTGATAAATTGATAAATAAGACAGTAATTTTTGCCGTTTTTCCAAAATTTTACGTAAATCTGTTTGGAATAAATAGTCTTTTGGGTGCAATTCAAAATGTGAAGTAAGTCTTCCTATTCTACTGGGAAATTGGAATATTTGAAATTCAACCAATTCCGAATTTTTTCCTTTTTTTTCTTGTAAAATATCATATATAAATGAATTTTTTACCATAAAAAAATAAAAATTTTCCCTTTTTCTCGATTTTTTTTATAAATATTTTTATTGATCAATAATTATAATGACACTAATTTTTAATTATCAGTGTAATAGATGGTTCTATTAAATCATCTAGTGTAGGATATTCTCATCAAACTCTTTCCATACTATCATCTTTATTTCACTTGATGTTATTAAATATTTTCTTCACCTGAATCCTTGAAGATAGATGTTGGAATGTCTAACTACTAGTTTATCTAATCAAATCATACAACTTCTATTGCAACTAAAAATATTAATATATTATTAGCACAAATAATAGTTAATGACCAATAAACTTAATCTGATACTTCTGACTCATAAAACTTCTATTGCAACTAAAAATATTAATATATCATTAGCATAAATAATAGTTAATGACCAATAAACTTAATTTGATGAATCCTATTAAAACTTCTAAGTACCAGTATAATTATGTTTATTAGGTATAAAAAAAACTTATATAATGTTTATATAATAAAAATATTAATTTATATTCTTGCTATTTGTGACAAAATCTTAAACATAGTCCCCAACAACTTTTCCATTCTCTCCATATTTTTTTATTTGTTTCAATTTCAGAAAAAAAGTGCTCTTTTTTTATCTATTTCTTTATAATTCAATATCTATTTCTTTATTAGTTCTTCTTATTATACAATTAGCCTTTTATATTAAATCGAGAGAAAAGTGTATAAAATATTAAATTGTATAACTAGTTTATTGAAATCAATGAAATTTTACGCTTTAGTTTATGCAAAACAACCTTAAAAAGACCTAAAAAACACGGAAGGAGTATTAATTAAGATTTTACTTCCAATTACGCTTTCTTTAATATCAGTTCTAAATGAAGAACACGAAAATGGTATTTTTTTAAATATGATTAGTAAAATTAAATAGAATTAACTAACTTTTTGTGTTATATTTAAGTTCAGATAAATGTCATTCTAAAACAAAAACTAACAAAATCATTATTTTATGAAAATGTTCATTATTATAAAGGGGCTAGAACAGGTCGGAAAACACTGAGTGAACCAACTACGAGACATGCAAGATCCTAAGCAGACAAACTAGTCAACCACAATGGAACGCGTTGACTTTATGGAAAGTAAAAGACGAAAGGGAAAGGTAACAACGGAGGTCTCATCTCCGTTATTCAACTGTTACACTCGAAACCCTAAAACCGCCCAAGACTCAGCTTCAGATCCAGAGGCTTCCTTTTTCCATCGCCAAGTTGAAGCGAGGAAGCCCATTCCGAAAGCGTTTCCTTACTCGGAGGGTTTTCCCTCCGAACCGGAATCGGTACCCAACAGCGTGCCTCCATCTGAGACAGGAAATTCACGGTTCCGTCTGGCTCCTGCATCAGATCGTAGGGACGGTAGCGCAGGAGGGGTTGTGGTGCCGGGTGAACCGGCATTGCAGAGAACCGGTTATAGTTTGGTGGTGAAGTAACCAGCGAGTCAAAATTTATATTAGGTTTTACTTGCAGTTGCAGTAATTGCTGTGGACTCATAAGGTTATTAGGATTTCCGTTATGGGATGTGCCAGTGTTCATTTCTGGGGGTTTGATTATTGGCTGAGCAGCAGAGACAACCATTCTGCATTCGGCGACAGCTTTGTCGCTGTTTGGGACAACCTCTTCATTAGTCATTTTGGTTTTGGAGGAGTGAGAGACACAGAATGAAAAAGGACAGAGCAGAATTTCAATGAAAAGCTGCGCCTGTGGCTCTGGTGTGAAGATCAAAGGGCGGAAGAGATGCTTTTATAGAGAGGGTTTGGCCTCGGAGTGGAAGAGGTGGTAGTGATGATTTGGACGTATGTGCTGAAATTGAGAGTGATGCGTGTCGATAAAAAAAAACAATAATTAGGGTTTGGCTTTTAACAAAAAACATGGTTAAAATTACAGAAAAAATTTAATAAACACAATTTATATATAATATTCCTTTTAATGTACTTTCTATTATGAGTTAAAAAAACTAAAATTAAATTTGTTTAGATTTTTTATTTAATAAATTTTTCCTTAATGTTATATTTCAATGATTTTTATTAATAATAAATATGTAATGTAAATGTATTAAAGAAAGTGCTATTAATAATATTCTTAAAATTACATAAAATAATGTTATTAATTGTAAAGACTTTATATTCTAGTCTAATAAGTCTTGTTGGAAAGACCGAAAACTTGTAGCTTTAGTTTTAAGGTTCTAGAAAAGAAAATGCAAATTTTTTTTTTCTCTTTCACGTTTGACGTTATCCCTAATAATAATTTTTTTCTTTCTCTTTCACGTACGTTTTACGCTATCCCAAATAATAATTTTATAGATTAATCATTAATTTGTATTTATGGCATATGTTATGCATTTATAAAAAGATAACTACACTAGACACACATGTATGTCAATAGTATAATCCTTCACTTGTAATTTTTCTAGAATTATCCCTCATTAGTTATTAAGTTTGCATGTTTGCATGTGAGAAAAAAATTACAATTGTAAAGATTATATACACTCTCATAATATATATATATATATATATATATATATATATAAAAAAGATGTCAACATGTGAGATTTCAAATAAATTTGTCGAGACTTTTCAATTCTCATATTTGACACGATATATTTAATGGTGACCTATTTTTTAAAAAATCTGAAAGAATAAAATAAATTAAAGCATTTTAGAACGGTTCTAATCTAATCTTTAATGATGACTTGATAACATAAGTTTAACAATTTTATTAAGATAAACTTTGATATTATTTAATAAAAAATTTTAAGTTTAACTCAATCTTACAAAACTATTTTGTAAGATGTGAGATATGTATTTATTTATAAATTATTGAAAGACCTTTTTAATTAATGTGTGATCTCCATCAATTTTAATATTTATGTTAAATTATTATAATAATTAATGAATTTGTTTGTATATATTTTAAACTCATACAAAATTTAATTTAGTGTAATACTTCTTTCATTAATAACAAATAGACTCATCCGACAGTGGTTATCTTAATAATCAGAACTTATCTACTCTTGAATGAAAAATTCACTTCCGAAAATAAAATAAGTAATCTATTTAAATGATATTACATGCATAAGAAAACGTGTCTTTCAGGATATAAATTATTGTTCTCATCAAACCCCATGAACTATACTAACTCAGCCATACTAAAACAAACCCACCCAAGATCCAGCTGACACTACATAGCACACAGCCCCCAGTCGGACCCGAACAGCTGTTATTTAAATGTGCTTTGTCAATGATTATATATATCTTACAATCCTCAGTATAGTTTGTAAAAAGATTAAAATACCCTAAGTATTCTTTAATATATATATATATATATATAAAACACAGTACTTCACACATATTCTGTCATGCCATAATATTTTTTTTTATCGGTAAAAAAGATAAAATTAATAGAACATAAACGACTGTCCAAATCTGTGTCTAAAATATCTAAAACAAAATCTAAAATATTAGGTTAGTATATTCGATTATCCTACTTAAGATAATCAAATTAATCGTGCGGAAGTTGATCAATGCTCCTGGACAGTTTTAATATGTATGTATAACTTTGTTTATATATATGAGTTCAAACATTCCAAATGTATATATACAGAAATTTTCGTGTTAGATGATAAAAAAAGAAAAAAAAAAAAAAAAAAAAAAAAAGAAAAAACAATAAGAAGTTAGAGAAGGTAGAACAAAGACTATGCTCTGCTGTTTGGAGATGATGAGAAGGAATGGAGAGAAGATCCTGCTGGCAAGTTTTCTGTGTATATCGTTTATCAGGAGAAGGATAGTTTGACTAAGGGAGTTTAGAAAAAATTGAATGTAACATGTATTGTTATAAATGTCTACTGACCATGCTTTCGATGGCTAAAAAAATTATTGCGGGAGACCAAAAAGAATAATGAAAACGAAAGTGTATGGTGCTTAGCAAGTGACTTAAATGAAGTTAGAAGATGGATCTAATCAGTTACTCTGGGTAAGGAAATTGAGGTGTTTTACCAGTTCATCATTAATATGGAATATGAGAATATTCCTTATAAAGGAGGTACAAATGGTCATGCGAAAAGTAGGGTTGTTAGTTTTTTGGGTTTAAGGGAGTGGATTATGGTTAAGTGTGCGCAATATGTATGCTGAAGAGGAATGTATATGATTATTGTCCAATTGTCCTAAGGTTATGAAACTTGATTAGGACCTAAAGCCATTTAGGATTTTCAATGGTTGGAATTCTCAAAGTTTGTTGAGAAGACTTGGAAGAATATTGAAATAAAGGACAATTTATAAATTATATGTTGAAGGAAAAAAATGGAAATTCTCAAGAGGGAAATATTGTCATTGCAGTGGACTAAAAGATAGGGAACAGCAACTCAACATTCGAAGCGTACAAAGCTATGTTCGTCATATTTTGATACAGATATTGCGATGCTAACCTATGCAACAACTATTTACACTTCTTAGGTGTGGTCAAAGTCTATATCAATTGTGCTAACCACTGCTTAAGATTTTACTATTGTAAAAGTTAATAGTAAAAGTTGAAGGTGTGGTTAGTTTGGTGTTTTGTTATACAGTGACATGGGTTAGTAGAAAACAGAATGATTGGATTAGGAACACATGAAACCTTCTATGTTATGTTATGGAATGGTTGTATTTTGTATAAGTTTAAAGAGTTTTGATATTTTCACACTATTTATTATTATATAATATTTTATTGAAAAAAATTAATATCAAATGAAAATATTTCACGAAGATTGGAGTCAAAGTATAATTTTCTAAGTTCAAACACCTTTGTACTTTTAATTTATTTAATTCTTTTTTTTTCGATAAAAAAATATTTTAGAGAAAAAAAAAGTTAAGACCAATTAAGAAAACTACAAAAAAAATTGGAAGCATGAAGGGGGAAGAATAACTCCAAAAGTCAAGAAAAGGATGGGTTGTTTGGCTAATTTTGGAATATATCTATTTGTTTTCTTAATGCGCAGCAGCAAATTAATGAAAAAAATAACAATAATACATAATTCTTCATCTAATTGTTAACTATTATATTTCATTGTAAAATTGATATTAAGTGAAATAGTCTGACTTTATTATATCTCAATTGGTTTTGAGATAAAATATAATATATATAGTATTACATTTTATAATTCATAATAATAAATTATCTATTTTGATAAACTTTCCTATTCCGACAGAAATGTAGAAGAGATATAAGGAAGTTTTGTAGTATATCTCAATTATTGAAATATGACCTATATATTTATTAAATAACTTTGCTTAATACTAATTTATTTTAAGATAAAATTTACATCAACAATAAGAGTACAAATAGAAATGATGTAACAAGAGACTAAACACAAAAATCTTTGATAATTTGAGTTAGGATATTTCCTAATTAGGATTTGTATTAGCTGTTCATTCATCTACATTGTGCCTTCTACTAATTAGGTTCTGTATTAGCCGTTCCCAACGGTAATCCACCTGCTTACACAAGAGGAATATGGGAAACCTTGGACTGGTGATTTCAACTTAAGTTCATTAAATTCTTAAATATTTACTAAGGTTTGATTTTCGTACATATGATTGTTCTGTTAGAATCTATGACAATGGAATAATAGTAAAATCCAACTTCAAGTTCATTAAATTCGTTAAATTCTCCTTATATCTCCACTTGATTGTGACAGATTTGTTTAGAAGATGGAAATATAACTCTCATGATAAGAGGATTTTAATTTCACTATTCTCGCTTTTGTATGTCATATGGGATCAGGAGTTAATTTCAACTTTATCATGGATAATCGTCAGTGGGGGATTTTATGTTTGCTATAATATATATTGTTCTATAAAGGGAAAAAATTGCTTTGAAACCCACCTTTTTACCTAAGATTTACTTTTCTTAATAAAATATTATATCAAAATAATAATAAATAAAAATAAAATAGTACAATAAAATAATAATTTAGGAGTTGTAATTTGAAGATCAGACGAAATATTGTGTCAAAGCATCATCAACCTCTATAAATTATGATTTTTTGGTTGACTTGTTTAAATTTTGAATTCAAATAAATGAATGTGAATTTGAAAGTTGAGTGATATTGCGAATAATATAGTTTTTTTATTGTCTTATGTAAATTAGTTGAAATATTTTCTATTTATTGATATTAGATTATCACTTGAAATGTTTTTTATTTATTATATTAGTTTAATATGATTTTTTTCATGACTTCTTTTGTCTTTTGAATTATTTATAACAATTTTCACGCCATTTTGAAGTGATATTTTTAAAAGATAAAATTATAGGTTAAACTTAATTTAACAACTAACTTACTCTTATGCAGGTTTATTGATATTTTAGTATGGGTGACTCAAGACTCAACATGAGACTCACTGTTATACTTGTCTAACACTCACTTTGGCATATGACATAACTCTAAATAAACCTAAACTCTTCATGGTGACAGTGAATTTTCCTCAGTTTAGTCTTTGTCATTTGTCTTTAACATTCACTTGTACTGTATCTCAACCCTAACATCCAACAAACAAACAAACATAAACATTATTGTATTCTTGGGATGGTATGTTATCTTCTTCCTATCAATCCTAGCATTTATCACATTTAAACTCTAACTCTAGACAAATAAACTTAAACATTGTTATGATGTTTCTTCTTCTTCACATCAACTATAACATATTTACCTTTGGCATTCTCCTTTACCACTCATCTCCATTATTTGCCTTTGACTTTCACCTGTATTGTTTGCCATCATATCATTTGCCTTCACTGTTTGTCTTTGACATTTGCCTTCACTATTCACCTCCGTCGTCTCTTTTCCTACACAATCTCATCTTCAACAACTATTTAAGATGAATATTTTGCAATTTAATCTTCCATACTTTCAAATAAAAGCATGTTTTCCTTCTCTATCACCCTTTATCGTATTGTCTTACTTATAATTTGCATAAACACAAGTTCTTCCTCGCAAACAGTAAGTGCACCAATTAACAACCCGACTACTGTAAACATATTTGTTATTTAATTAGAATTTGTGAGTAATTTTTTTTTTTTGTAAAATAAACTTTTCATAGAGAAAATATAACTCATGATATCATTTCACAAATATAGATGTATCTCGATGTTTCACATCTTTTATAAATATTCCTAATATATTATGAATGACATATAAGTTTACAACAATAAGAGTTCTACATTAGAATATAAAATTGTTTATTTTATATATTCTAAGACATTAGAACTAGGTTCTTCATAGGTCAATCATCCAGAAAATCTTTTAAAAAATTTTCCTAAAAACTCTTACTAAGCATGAAAGGTCAATATTCTACTTGTATAACAAAGAAACATGAAAGGAGGCTTTTACAAGCCTTGAGTATCAATCTTAATAAATTAACAAAATTGAGACTTATATGACTTGACCTAAAACCATAAGAATTACTCTCACTTTATCAGACATATGAATTCATATACCACTTTTGATGATCTAACCCTGAACATAAAAAAATGGATATAAAATAAATAAATAATCAGGACCAGTGAGAAACTGGAGATAAAATACTTAAGATCAGAGCTAAACTGAAGATAAAATAAATATAACCAATGCATAGCTAGAGATAAAATAAATAGGACAACTGCATAACTGAAGATAAAATAAACAGAACCAATGCATAAATGGAGATAAAATAAATAGGACCAGCGCGTAACTGAAAATAAAGTAAATAATAAATAACATAAGTAGGACTAGTGCAAACTAGAGATAAAATAAATAAAATTAACAGGACCAATGTGTAACTGGATATAAAATAAGTAAAATAAATGGAATCGAAGATAAAAGAAATAGAGAAACAAAGAGAGTAAGATAATATATAAATCAAGATAGTTTAAAATAAATAAAAATATTAATAAAACACACATAAGTTTATTAATACTAGTATAAAAAAGAGTTTAACCTTACTTCCCTCTTACTTTTAGATGAAAAAAGACACTATAAATAAAGTTACAAATGCTTGTAGAATGTTAAAAAATTCACTTATTTCAAATTTCCTTTCTCTCTTCCTCCTTCTTCTTCTTCTTCTTATTCATTTATTATTAATTTTTAATTAAAATCATTATTACCTTCATTTAATGAAAGAATTTTTTTATTATTAATATTATCTTTTATAAAAATAATGATTACATTTATTAAATTTATTAAATGTAATCTTATCACTTTTGCCTCTTATCTTCTTTTTTTATAATTTTTTTTTCTTTTTCTATTTTGTTTTTCTTTATCCATTGGAATATAATTATTATTATTTCTTTTAATAATTCAATATATATATATATCTTAATAATTAATTAATTATTAATTATCATTATAATTTTATTTTTATTGATATTATTATTTTCTCTTTAAATAATCTTAATTAATAAATATATTTTATTCATAATTTTCATATTTATTTTTATTCATGTTATTTTGTTACAACGACTTGATTTATTTTCTAACGTTCAAATTTTATCTAAAATACAAAATACTTTTAAAATAAAAATTTAGTAACATGTATTAAAACTTAAAGTTTTCTAATTCTTATTTTAAGATAAAAATAAAATAATTAATATATTTATTAAAAAACAGAGATGTTATACCAACAACATGTGTTGAGTGATTCTACTGTGTTTTTTTTTTCTATTTGATTAGATAGAAGTGGTAGATGGGTCACATAGTATTTGAGTTGTAATTGTTCTTTTGTTAATTATTATTAATTATTTTTATATGAAATAAAGTGTTGATTATTACTTAAATATTTTCATAATTTGTAATTGTTCTAGTATCTAGAAAGAATTAGTTTATGTCTACCATTGGCTTGGAAAAGTATAAATGTCTCAAGTCTTATGTCACCATTAATATTTTTTGAAGGTTATTACCATTTGAAGTTGAATAACTTTTAATATCAAAGATTGTTATACTTCTAAAGTCATATGAAAGGATTCAAGATAAAATTTATATATAAATGACCATGTAATTTACAAATAATGTGTCAAGTCATGTAAGACTAATAGTAAAAAGAAAAAGATATGAAATCACTAATTTGATTAAAAATTGGAATGATTGTTAACACAAATCCTAATAGAAATGCGGATAAGAAACAACAAATATTCTATACTATTTGAAAAAGGATGGGAGGGTGATTTACAGTGCCATGAATTTGAAAATTTTTAGATTCAACCTGAAAAAAATCTTAGTCATATTTATTAAGATAATAATAATAATTAATGAACTTTCTTTTAGATTTATTTACAATATTTAAATTATTAGAGTGTATGTTTTGCATGGGACTGAGAATATTTAAATAAGTTAGAATCACTTATGTATGTACAATTTATTTTGTCTTTAAATAAAATATTTTTTAATAATTTATCTTACAACTTGTTAGAAAATATATTGTTAGTAAATTAAACCTATTCATACAATTGAAAATGTTGACACAAATGTTATGAATATATATATATATATATTTAGAAGAGTAATGAAACAAAAGTCTTGCATATATTCTTAACTTAGAGGTATTAACTCAATATTTTTCTTAATTTAAGATACTAAAAATGTTATTTTTAAATTTAGGATACTAAAACAAAATTTTCATCAAATTTACATAAATTAAAACTATTTTAACCAAAATTTAAAAAATATTTTTTATGTTGTACTATGCGATCAACCAAGTGGAGGGTTCTACCAGTTGCCAGTTACTCAGGCCTGCATGTTGTGGGCCATCCCCAATCTCTTTTTCTTATTGCTTACCTTGTGACTACACCCAACTTCTTACAACCAAGCAGTTTTTTCTATAGACTTTATATTTTTCCTTACAAAAAATATGTTGAGTGAACCTTATGTCTCTTCTAACAAAAAAAAGTAAGAATAATAATTACAGGAAACATTTAATCTTAAATAAACCTTATATCT
>Ga0209700_100826_pt1 | contig 62129 bp, 28 predicted proteins | sample SiratroredBW_FD_187528 | JGI IMG/M metagenome (GOLD analysis project Ga0209700, IMG submission 187528) | Root nodule microbial communities of legume samples collected from California, USA - Siratro red BW (SPAdes) (version 2) | ecosystem: Host-associated > Plants > Roots > Nodule | place: USA...
TATATATATATATATATATATATATATATATATATATATATATATATATATTTATTTATTTTATCAATAAAGGTAGATTTGAGGGAGTTGAAAAAAGTAAATTTGAGGTGAAAGTGAGTGAAAAATATATGCATAAGGGAAAAATGACAACAAATTAAAAAAAAATTGTGAAAGTTTTTGTGATTGATAGGTAAAATAAATAAAATAAATATTATTAATATCATTATTATTATTACTACTTTACAAATTTATTTTGATTATTATTATTATAAATTTTAATTTTATTATTATCACTTTTATTATTATTATTATTTTATAATATTATTATTTTTGATATTATTATTTTTAGTTTTTAACGTTAATATTATTAGTATTTATTTTTATAATTATCTTATTTTATTACTATTATATAAATTTATTATTAATATTTTTTATTAATATTTTTATTTATTAGTTTGTACTTCTATTAAATTTATTATTATTTTAATAAAATAATTAATAATAATAATTATTATTGTTTTTATCATGTTATATTATATAACTAATTATATTTATTTTATTTTAATATAAATATTAATAAATTAGAAATAAGAATAAATTATATAATAAATATAATATACTTTCTTCTCAAATCTTTGCTTCTTAAGAAATGAATCCGTCTGTGTAATTCAGTCGTTAAACACAAAAGTAGCGTTACTTTTCCGATGCTCCAAGGTGAATATTAGAGGAGGAAAACAACAACAAAATACAAGGCAAAAAGACAAATATTACAGGAGTTCAACAATAAAATACAAAAAAGTATACAAAATTCAGGTACCTCTATCCATCATTTAACAACTTTAGCACTTACATTCACTTCTTTTTGCCATATCTTACATGCATATTGATAACTTTAGCACTTACTTCACTTCTTTTTATCATATCTTATATGCATATTGATAATATGCTTAGTTTGTATATGAGGATATTCCAAGCTAAGTAGTTCTTGGCTTACATTACCATATACTAGTTATGTTTCCTATAAAAAAGTTTTAACACCACCTCCATGAGACACACTACATGACCTAAGCCATCTCCCTCAACTATACTCCCACATTGCAAATAATACTAAATAGATTTTAAACAGACAACTTGGCTCATACACTAATCTGAGTATGAAAACTCTATCTTTGAGTTAACCAGGCTTATACTTTCAATTATACTAAACAAAAACACTTTCTTTGTCTTGTATCTCATTGCTAAATTAATATAACATTATTTCTATGGTTCCATAGTGTTTATACAGCTGCCACTCACATACATCTCTACAACTTATTGCCCTTGTTACTCAATTGTGTTGTGCTGAACTGGTGGAAGTGTTATTGTGATTGATGATGGTGTACAAAACTTACTTCAATCCATTTATCACAAATATATCACACTGAACTTGTAACCCTGTAGCTGAAGAACAAGTGGATCACTATTTTTTCTGATTGACCGAACAAAAAACATAGGTTACTACATATCATGACCTTCTTATCTTACTTTTAGCAAAATCAACCTTTAAACCTGAGACTTATTCAGAACACCTTAAATTAATTTTCATCAGTATAATATTATGAACTTTTGAGTCATACAATAAATAAAGTGTCATTAGCAAATTGGAGTATATTAATCACAATCCCATTACCCCCAACCTTAACCCCGAATAGGACTTGTTTCTTAACAGTTTGTCTCACTATTCTTGATATACCTTCAACTACTATAAAAAATAGAAAGAGTATCAGTGAGTCACCCTATCGTAAAAATTTCGTCGATTTGAATTCCTGTATTGAATTTCCATTAACAAGAATGAAGATAGTTTATCCAATTAATCTACCTCACACAAAAACTTAGTTTTTCGTCATATAATACAAAAAAAAAATTTCATCTAACCAAATCGTAAGCTTTCTTGTAGTCTAACTTGTCGAGGCTTTCTTATCAATACTCTTGCATTTCGTTGATTTTTTTTCTTTGTCTTAGTCTGTCATCGCATTATTGTTTTTAACATTGCCTCCAAGCCTTCTATACTTTCGTATGTTAACATGAACCTTTGTGTTTCCAATCCTAATTCAATCCAACTGCTTCTATGTTATTTACCTTATAAATTTTACAAAGTCAAGTCTCTCCTATGTTCATTAAATTTTCTAAATATGAATATATCTTGGACTCTATCTTTTAGAAAATTTTTCACATATCTTGCTCCACAAAGTTATTTCACCTTTATACCATTGATACATCGCTGTTGTCACTGCATATTGTTTACTGTTACATAATCTCTCAACTTAATTTCATCAAAGGACAATTAGTGCATGCGAAACTAGCAAATAATTAGCTTTGACTTAGAACTTCTTTTCCTCCCACTTTTATTCATATCTCCCTCTTCCCATGAGCGTGTTGTGTGGGAGTACTTTTGCTTAAGAAGATGATGTATCTCTCAATGATTTCTCACCATCTGTGAATTATGTCTTTGTGTCCCAATTTTTATTTCACACGACCAAGTAATACTTCTGAATTTAAATGTCAAACTATTTTTAAACTAATTACTTTAAGCACCATGTACCATTGTCGCTATATATAATTATGTGCCATAGATTCAACTCACATATCTTCATTATATTGTGGCGAACCAGTTCTACTGCTCTAGGGCACTAAGGTGCTTTCCATCCACGAAACAAACTAGAAAACTTTGGTTTTAAGCAACATAGTTTATATTATAATAATATGTATGCAGCCCAAAAATTTATAATATGATTGATATCATAATTAAAATTTCAATCACACCACTAGAGAAATATTATAGGTGGGTTTAAGTTTTGTTTTCTGGGTATGTATAGGTAGCTATTTGTAGTCTTAGCCATAACCATGATTACACCTACTTTTCCCCAATATTAGATAAAAGATTTCGGAATTACTATGAAATCACACAGACCACCTGTCATGTCAATTGTCAAAGGCTAATCACAAAAATGATAAAGCTTGAGCTAATTAGCCCTAAACCCTAAACTTAATTAACCATATTGTATGATCATGGACAAATTGCACTATGTAACTTCTTTGAATATCACATGATATTACTGCTATTTTAACATTAAAATGATATTTTTACAAGGTATAATGTGATTGGATTAAGTGATAATAAATTCGTTTTCTTTTTCAACAAAATTTCATATTTGAGTTTTATAAACAGAAAAACGTGAATAAAGAAAAAACTTAAAGTAATCAACCAATTTTTTTAATAAAAATTAGTTATTGGTATAAAAAATGTATTCTGTAACATATGTTTTTTAATAAAAAAATGTACTGTGTATTATATATATTTTTTAAACGATGTAAGTTTAAACAATAAGTTAATATAGATGATAAAATGATAGAAATATTACATAAAATTTAAAAAAATAAAACTGTGAAATATCATTATCTCAGTTCAATTTATGATATTAACATTCTTTTTTCCTCTATTTTGGTCCCATCTCCGTTTGCAATTAACGTGAAATAAAGTACGGGTGTATGCTATAGCTATTAATCATCACGAGATTATGGAGATTTTGTCATATTATGTAACTTGTCCTTTGTTTCTTTGCTTCTTTTCTGCAGTTCTGTAAGCTGCCTCATAATTGTCTGAGGGCACTATTCAGAAAGCTCCAATTCACTTCTATTGGAAAATTCACAGACCATATACTCTTTAATTTTGAAGAAAAATATTCTTGATATAAAAGCAAATAATAGAATTTGAAGATTATAAAATAACAATGACAATAAGGGAACAGAAGGGCTTCATTGGTCAATCTCAACACATTTTGTTCATTGATTAAGTTTCACTCAGTCCATTTGGCCACCACATATGCCAACCTGTGACAGCATCAAATTCTAAGAATATAATTTTCTTAGACACACCTTTTATTACTAGTAAAAGTTTATTAAAAATTACATTAAAAAAATGTGAGATTCACTTCTGAATTAATAATTATCCTTTTTTGATTTTGTAGTTTTTTACAAGAGGTGTCAATGAAATGTGTTAGAAAATGTGTTCTTGCATTTTTCATATATACAATTTTTTGAGAGAATATTAAAAGGGTATGTCATGTTGATGTATCATTTTCAAAATATGCAGCTCAAAACGCAATCAACCAGATGATGTGATCATGTAGGACATATCATCTTGAAATGTTAGAAATTAGCTTTCTAGAACAGAAAATTGAAGGTTGACAAATTATGAAGCTTATGATCAAGCATGACACAATATTTTCTACAATGAAGGGTGCAAAAGAACATCTCAATTGCCTTGCCATCTGTTTTAATCAATTATAAGGTCTCTTGGTCTGCAAAGAAAGAAAAGAAAAGTTAAGTAGAGAGAGCACAAGACCATAGAGATTTTGAAATGAGTTAATGAAGTAGAAAAAAGTGATGAGCCAAATAGGATTCAAAAGGCAAAGATCACACGCATGCCTCTTGAAAAAAGGCATCACTTTAGAAATTTTTTCCCTCCATAAAGAACCTCTCTCCAGTGCTTTCATGCAGTCACTTGAATCACGCCTCTGATGAACAAAAGGCCATATATATTGGTCCCCTCCCACACCCTCGGTGTTGGTGGTATTCTGAGGTGTAATATTTTCCAGAATAAAGTTTAGAATAAAAAAAATAATTTGGATATTGAGTTGACTTCTTTTTATAATTATACTTCTCTTTATATATTTTTTTTATAATTATACTTCTCTTTATATGACTTCCATCGTTTTACTCTCTTTTCTTCTTCCTCCCATAGAATGTAGCAACGATGGGAAGGGTATTTTGAAATATGGGCTTGCAGTATAGTAATTATGGGGTGCAGGAAGAAAAAGTCCAGTTTTGTGCACAGTTCAGCTAGTCCAACTTTCCATTTCATGCAATTCCTACGTACTTCAACATTTAAGTTTTCATTTCATTATCTATCATTATTTAATTAAAATTATTTTTCATTTCAAGATCGATATTAGTGCATCTTTTAAAGATTCACAGTTTCATGATTTTGAAACAAATAATTGTTTAACCTCATTAATCCAAACCAATTTCAATCAACAAAGTGATTTCTGGTAGTCCAACCAAGATGCAACAGTGGTGAGGTGTTCACGATATGAAGATAAACAAAGGTTAGGGTTTGAAAAAGATATTCTATGTTTTTTTTTTTATCTTGTTGATTTTAATAATAGTTTATTTTTATGATTATGAGAGTATATTTTGTCTCATAATTGAGATAATATTTTCATATTCTATGAACTAGGATGGTGTACATTATTTTTTGAAAAACAGATATGTACTAATTTCTGAGGTATTTAAGCACTCAACTGTCTTGATTGTATTGTGTTTTGATTTCTTATTAGCAAAATTGTTAAGGAAAATATTAACACATTTTCAATTCTAAAATTACTAATGGTTATAATAGAGTTTAAGTACACTAATATAACTTTAATTTCTCAAATTTTCGTTTTTTTTTTCATTTCACTAATTTTTCCTTTAATCTTTTTCTTTCAAAAATTTCAACTCCTCTCCTATATCTCCAAATTTTCTACTAAGATTTTGATACTCAACTTTTAAAATACACTGATTTTAATATATTAAATTTTTTAATAAATTTTAATATATCAAATTTGAAAATACAGTAGAAAAACAACTCTAAAAATCCATAAAAAAATCCAATTTTTATTTATCAAATTAATAAGTAAATTTTTATTTAACAAAATTTTTGCATTATCGACCGATTTTGCCATTTGATAAATTTAAAATTTTTTTATAGTGTTAATACAAAATTACACTACATCGGTCATTATTTTATCCTACTTGAATCATCTTGTTGGTTATCATTTTATCAGACCTAAATCGTAGAAGTAGATATTTTTTCCACTAGTAAACACGAACTTTTTATATATTATTAATTATAAATAGCTAGATACATAGCCTCCAACGTTATCTCATAACAACTAGTTAATATTATTGAATTATATTTGATTTTCTCTAACAATAAATATATGTTATGCAATATGCAGATTTCTAAAATCAAGCAACAATAAAAATAAAGACACCGGATAAGCAAACAACAATAGTCTTCATTACACAAAATCACGTCCCGTAAGCTCGATTTTATTGCCACCTTTACTCTAATATGTTTTGGATCACAACTTTTATTGTAACATTTTGTTATTAGTATCGTGTTTCTGAAAAATTTTAGAAGCATTCAAATTTGAAACTTGAATCATGATCATTAATGAAACTGGTTTCTCTAATAAAAGGAGAATGATTACATTCGAAATAAAATAGAATCATGGTTCTGAAAATTGAAATAAGATGAATACATTTGAAATAAAAGGGAATGATGTTTCTGCAAAATAGATGAATGAGCAGGAACAAGGTTTATTTGAAGGGAAACCAAGTGCAACATATTTGCTTCATTTCATCCCTGTTGCACTCTTCACAGAATCAGCAGCTCCTTGTGCCTTTTCCTTCATTTGTTGCCCAGCCTATTCACAAGAAAATCCACTCACTTTTAATATAAAATGTGTTTATATTATTAAACCAATCAGAAATTTTAGTAAATACAGCTTTGAGTTTAACTACTGTAAGACTTAATAAACATTCATGCATATTAATTTGTAATTGAACAATCATGCAAAACTCTTTACATTGTAAGAGTATATTCATTTATCAATGTTATGACATGATTATGTATATGATTTAGAGAAAAGTTGAGAAATAAAAGATATAAGAACCTGTTGCATGGATTCTTGAGCAGATTGAGCAGCATTGCTAGCCTTGTCCATCATGTTGCTAGCCTTTTCCTGCAATATCACACAAACACTTATGAGTTCTCAATATTGAGCATGCATGCACATGAAGAGACTACAAAGAGAAGAGTTTAAAGGTAGACCTGAGCTTGGCCCTTGGCTTGGCCAGCATTGTAGCTCATGTTTTGTGAGTCCATTTTGAGTTTTTGAATGTGTAATGAAAAATCAAGTGTTGTTAGTTTTAATTTTTCTGATTCATATTTTCCCACTCTTTGTTGTAACTTATATAGTTTCTCAGTGCATTGCATCTTTCGACAAGTGTTTGTTCTTCTCACGTTTTCTTATTCACATTTTTCTCCTTCACTTGCGTTTCCAAGGGCACATGTCAAGCTAATTTTGGAAAGTGGCATTTGCACATTTGATCTATGCATGTGGAGGAGAGTCATTCATCTATCGATCCAATCTCCCATATCTTACTTGGACGTGTTCTAATCTTATGTGCTAATAATATAAAAATTTTAATTTGATTTTATAATTTTTTATATTAGCAAGTAAAAGTAATATGTGTTCATTAGTCAACCTATCCAAGGACGTATAATGTGGATATTTTTTTTTTCATTCGAGTGTAATTTTTTTCAAAATTCTTATAGTAACTAAAAAAAACTTTATTTCTTGAGTAAATCGTGTCAAGTTGGCACGATTTTATTATGAAAAATTAATGAAATCGAGTTATTATGACACGATTTTTAAAATTGAACTTAAATGATACTACATCAGTATGATTTCAGAATAACTACAAGATTTCATTCTGAATTAACTGTGTTATAATAGTATGATTTTTTATAATAAAATTGTGTCACCTTACTACAATTTACCCATAAAATTAAAACAGATTATCTATTCTAAAAATTAAAAAAAAATTATACCAAAATAAAAAGAACCGTAATAGTAAAATACAAGTTTAGAATTAGAGATCTCATATGGTGCCACCAGAAAGTGTAATCGTTGTGACAATAGTTGGTTGACAACATCTTCATGAACAACGTTAAACTAATGCTTGATATTTGAAACGTTATATACGACCATTGGATACTCTTGATATGTCATATATTAATCATTTGCCTCATTTTTATTTTATCAAGAAAGTAAATGGGAAGAGAGAATAATTAAGAAAGTTAAAAGGAACAAAGAGTGTTTTATAAGGGATGAATGTTGTGCACTTACAATTTATGTCCCTGTAACTTAATTAAATTGAATTTACATGGGATATATTTTCACATATCCATGTAAATATGGAATTATTCATTTGTGGTGCCTAAAAATACTTTTGCCCTCATTTTTTTGATGTAGTGACCGCAATATCACTTTTTTCATAAGCAAAATATCAAAAAGAGATGGATGCTTTGTTTTTTGGGACTAAAAGTGAATCTTGCATTGTTTGTGTTAACCTTATTTTAAACTGTTATTTTGACTTGCTTGATTTGTACTAAAGAATTTATTTATACAAAATTCAAAAAATTAAGAAAAAAACCTCTATATTTGTATTTGAAAGAATTTGTTAACAACAATTATAAAAAGTAAAATGTTTACTGGGATAAAGTTAATGTCATGTAATAACTAAAAGAAAAATAATAGTTTAACTTAACATTCATTTAATATTATATTATATTAATAAAATATTATATATTAATAAAATAATAATATTTTATAGTGTCAAATAAAAATAAATTATAAATAATCTTGTCAAATTATTACCACTAACCAAAAATCATCATTTAAGGATCAATTTGATGTGACATTCTTTCAATTACGAAATTAGTGTTTCGTAGAATCTTTTTAAGATTAAATTGGAGGTTTTTGGGAGAATTACTTCACATTAAGAAAGGAATATATGCAATAATTTATTACACTCCTTCCCTCGTATTTTACTATTCTCAGTTTATAATTTATTGTATATAGAGTATGTATCAATGTTGATGTAGTTATACACAATTTTTTTTTTTTTCACCAAATATTCTGGGATAAGTCTCTAAAACATATTTTTGAGGTACATTAATTTTTTTAAAAGATAATGTGCTCATGGTTTGTTTTCTTAATGTAATCATCATGAAAATTTCAGCCCGTAAATTTTTTTAATAAATATTGATTTTGCTTATAATGTATACCACATGGGCCATTAGTCTAGATGTGGCTCGTGATCGATAATTTATTCGGAGGATAAATATTCTTAAGAAGTTGGTAGGTATGTTTTATTTTCATTTTACTGGAGTATATAGAAATCTTAGTTCTATTCAAAGCTGCATTAATAACCTTGTACTTGGATTGGATTATAGTTTCAATATTTAGCTTTCGGAATTATCTGTGTAATGCTTTTGCATTCCGTTGTGTGTTTGTAACACACATATTTAATTTTATTTTTTAATTAGTGTCATTCCTGGTTATTTTATAACATATATGACCTTTTTTTTTTCTTTTCAACTGCCTTTATACTACTAGTTTTAGTGCTTTTCTTCATGCCCTGAAACTTCACTGGGTATAATTTCAAAATAAATTCTACCATGATGGTGCAAGTTCAAGCCTTTCTCATTTCCCTCCTTAACACAGGATAACGATTGATCCATTTATATACGTTGCTTCATGGCAAATATTTAAACAAGTGAAGGAAGCATAAAATGAGAATTTGTGGTGTGGGAACCAAATTTGGTAATGATGGTTGGTAGGTTTGCCCGATAACGTTCCTGCTTGATATTAGCAACAAAAATTTCTTGCTCATTTGATGTGGCTACAGGGTTGTAACAAGATTGCACTTTATGGTCATACAAGGCATTTCTAACATAATACTTGCTTTATAGTTTTTTATTATTACTTAGAATAGGAAACGAAAGAGTGTGATTTTACAATATACATAATAACAGCAAAATTATACTTAACCACTTAGGCATAACTATTCTGTAAAAAGATATAAATGGACACTTAGTTCTTTTCCCATTATTTGTAAATGTCTCAGCAATCTCAAAAAGAGATTTCTTTAGCTTATATGATAATCACCCTCGTCTTAGGAATCAATATGAGTCTAAGTCTCACATTGAATAAAAATAAGAAATTTAAACAATATATAAGAAAGAAGACCCATAAATTTAATGCTGTAAGATTTTGGGTTAAAGGTGGTATCATTTTCCTATGTATGTTTGACTCATTTCTCCAAGTGTGAGTCTAAATCCCACATTAAATAAATGAGAAAGTCTCCAAGTATGAGTCTAAGTCACACATTGAATAAAAATGAGAAAGTTAAACAATATATAAGAAAGATGATCCTTAAACCTAATAAATTGAGATTTTGGGTTAACGAAAAAATTAAACAATATATAAGAAAAAATACCCTTAAACCTAATAAATTAAGATTTTGGATTAAAAAGATATATTTTAGGTACTCTCAACTTCATATATGATATTATTTGTTTTAATCCACGTAAATCATTCTTGTGCATATCAACGCACACAATTAACCACAAGATTCTACATGCATAACCACTTATGCCTACTATAACTATTTTGCGAGAATGATACAAAACACTTAATTCTTTTTACGCAATTTGTAAATGTCTCAACCACTTAGGTAAATTGTTTAACTTACACGAAGACCAACTAACAAACTTAGTAAAACATCGTCAGTTTTTGAACCATGTACATAAACTAACAAATAATTAACCAAAATATTGACAAACAGCGCATAATGATTGAAGGCACAACTTTTTAGTAAATACCATGTAGCTTATAAACAAAGCTGATCCCAGTTACTGCCTAACAAAATTTCTCATACAAGACTATCAGTGTTATGGACTCCAAATTTTCAATCCAATGCATTGGGAGGAAATGAGGAAGGTACAGTGACCAAAATATGATGTCAAAGTGTTATATTTTGCAATCTTCAAGTGTAATGACTATAAACATATCAGAGGTTGAGTTCTATTTGGCAGCACAAGTGAACTTTTTTTAAATATTTTTTGGAAAGATTGTGCGAAAATACTACAAACTGATTAAAGATGAAATGGTTTCTAAAGCTTTTGAAATGATTAAATACGAATACCAGAATGCCAATATTTTTTGGATGCCATAATGCCATATTTATCTGGAACCATCAATCAAGAGCCAATGAAAAAGGTGTAGACTCTTTTTCTTTAAGAATAAGACTAACCAGAAAAAGAAACAGTTAATTTAAAATGTAACTAAATTCAAAATTATTAAAACAAAAAAAAATTGTGACAGTTAAAATTATCAGAATTATTTCTAGCGATTTATTATAATTAACCATTAAAAAAGTCGCTGATAAAAAACTTACTTTTCATAGTGAGTGGCTACTTTCCAAAATTGGCATGAGATGTGTCCTTTGAAACGGAAGTGAAGGAGGAAAATGTGAATCACAATTAATTTGTATGAGAAGAAGCAAACCACGTGTTGAAAGCTGCAAGGTAATGAAAAACTATATAAGTTACAACAGAGAATAAGCAAAATGCATCACAAAAACTGAAGTTAACAACACTTGATTTTCCTTCACAGTTCAGCACAAAAGAATATCGAGATGGACTCCCAAAACATGAGCTACAATGCTGGGCAAGCCAAGGGCCAAGCTCAGGTTTACCTTTAACCTCTTCTCTTTGATGTCTCTTCATGTTCATGCATGCTCAATATTGAGAATTCATATACAAGTGTTTGCATGGTATTGCAGGAAAAGGCTAGCAACATGATGGACAAGGCTAGCAATGCTGCTCAATCTGCTCAAGAATCCATGCAACAGGTTCTTATCTCTTTTATTTCTCAACTTTTCTCTAAATCATATACATTAATAATCATGTCATAACATGATAAATGAATATACTCTTACAATGTAAAGTGTTTTACATGATTGTTCAATTACAATTAATATGCATGATATGTTTATTAAATCTTACACTAGTTAAACTGAAAGCTATATTTACTATGATTTCTGATTGGTTTAATAATATAAACACATTTTATGTTAAAAGTGAGTGTATTTTGTTGTGTATAGGCTGGGCAGCAAATGAAGGAAAAGGCACAAGGAGCTGCTGATTCTATGAAGAGTGCAACAGGGATGAAATGAAGCATATATGTTGGACTTGGTTTCCCTTCAAATAAACCCTGTTCCTGCTCATTCATCTATTTTGCAGAAACATCATTCCCTTTTATTTCAAATGTATTCATCTTATTTCATTTTTCAGAACCATGATTCTATCTTATTTCGAATGTAATCATTCTCCTTTTATTAGAGAAACCAGTTTCATTAATGATCATGATTTAAGTTTCAGATTTGAATGCTTCTAAAATTTTCCAGAAACACGATACTAATACCAAGAAGTTACATTAAAAATTGTGACCCAAAACATGTTAGAGTAAAGGTGGTCCATAAGACCGAGCTTGTGGGAGGTGATTTTGTGTAATGAAGACTATTGTTGTTTGCTTATATCGTGCCTTTTTTTTTTATTGTAGCTTGATTTTAAAAATCTGCACATTTGCTTAACGTATATTTGTTATTTGAGAAAATCAAATCTTCTTCAATAATATTAACTAATTATCATGAGATAATTTTGGAGCCTATATATCTTACGATTTAGGTCTGATAAAATGATAACGAACGAGATGATTCATGTCCGATAAAATGATTCGCATGCTATAGAGTTTTAAGGGAAAATTAAATTTACAAATTATTTGATAAAATTATTTTTTTCCTTAAATACATTAACATGGATTCAAGATTACTAGTACTTTTTTTCTTTTTAATTTTATGACAGTTATCAATTAAATAAATTTTTCGGGATAAATTTCTAAGTTTAGACAAATTATGACTATACTCATCACAATATAATAATATATAATAATATGCATATACAATGAACATATTTTATTAAATAAATATTTGATTATATTTGTGTTTTTAAAATAAAAGAGAACCAAAGGTGTAAGGAAAAAGCATAAAAAATGCAAGAAATTAAAGAAAACACAAAATCCTCAAACAAGAGTAAAACAGAAATATAATGTTGGTGAAAGTACATACTATATGCAATTCTTTGGATATTCAGTGCGTCACATCATTTTCAGAAATAAGTCTAGAAATATATATTCTTAACCCTAAAGAAGCTACTCTTATTATTATATATAATTTTATATCTGTTATATCTTATTTTGAATTTTAAACTATGTAATCCTTATGGAGAATAATTTGTGCTTTATAAATTATAAAATTGTCTTCACAGTGTATCATATGTTTTGAATGGGAGATCCGCAAATGCTACATGATTGAACCTAACTTCTCCATTGAGCATTCTTGAATTTCAACTAAATCATAGACCTTTTGTAATCTTTCACGAGTTCATCATTCTTAAATTCTTAATTTTTCATTGAGAAACTTCTAAAATATATCTTACATAAATAATTTTTTTTTCTCATGATATATATTACTCTAAAAAATGTTTCGATCTTCATCATTTGAGTTTTTTCAATAAAATTAATCTTTTAAGCTCATCAAATAAATACCATTTCACTCTAGACATATATCATTATATGGTTATTTCGATTTTTATTTTACATCTTTAGATTAAACACTAATCCTTAAGCTAATTTCTCTTATCAGAACACTTATTCTCTTTTTTTAACTCTCGTCCCTTTTTCCTTCAGTTCGCAATGTTGCTCATGCAATATAGAATTTGAGGCAAATGGAAAAATCGTTGAGCAAAAGTGAGGCAATGGGTTCCCAAAATTTAACACAGAAAATTCGTTGAGCAACTAAATTTGGAGTTGAGCAGAAAACAGGCACTAGCTTTCCAAAATTACTATGATTGTGTTACTGCCAATAAAAGTTTTATCTGTTATATTTGTCATCAAGTTTTTCTATGTTCTTCTCATGCATTGAATACTCTTGATCTGTTGCATATTGATATTTTGATCCGTTGCATATTGATATTTTGTATCCTTGTTCCACTACTTCCATGCATGGTTATAGATATTTTTTTAACTATTAAGAATGATTACACATGCTATACGTGGATTTTCTTAATAAAAAATAAATCTAAAAGGCGTAATATTATCACTAATTTTATCCTTTAAATTGAAAATTATTTCAACGTCATGTTAAAGTCATTAAAACTGATCATAGAAATGAATTTCTCATGAAATATTTTTTCTCCTAAAAAATCACTTGTATTGAAACTCATGAGAAAAATGATATAGTGAAAAGAAAACATTAACACTTTCTTAGTGTTACTAGATCTTTACTTTTTAAATCCCACCTCTACGTGAATTTCGAGTGTTATGCACTTTTAGATGTTGTTGTGATTATTAACTGTATTCCAACGTCGTTATTGAATAATATTTCTCTATATGAAAAATTACATGGAAATCATTATAATATTTCTACTTTAAAAGTATTTTATTGTCTTTGCTACACCAATACGTAGACAATAGAATTGATCCTGGCATTTTCCTTGGCTTCAAATCTAGCACTAACGATTATATTTTTCTAAATCTTAAGGCTCACAAGATTGATATTTCTAGACATCATTTTTCATGAAAACCTTTTCCCTTTTATCACACATATTCTAATACTTATCTAAATTTTGTATTCCTTTATATGTTTTTAACAATATTGGTAATCCTGATGATGATATTGTTAATAATCAAATTCTTACTGGGAGATTATTCCTACTACATGGAACAGATAATTCCTACTTGTAATAGACGATGATTCCTTTTACATGAAGCAAATGATACCTATGGACAGCTGTCTAATAATTCGTATTAGAAGGATGTATGTTTTATCACAATAATTTGTCTAATCATTTGTAGCAGAGTGGGTTAAACTCTCTTTTGTTGGTCATTTTTAGGTCTTTATTTATTATTATATATATCTCTTATAATATCATTTTGAAGGTGTGAATAATAATTTTTTTTATACTTTATTTTCTCACTCTCTGTACTATTCATTTTTTTCAACCTCATTTATATCTTCACAATATGTGAGTCTTCATAGTTATAAAAAAATCATTATTTTGGTTGTAAATCACATGAAGTACCATATTGATAGCCCAAACCATTTAGATTTCATTTTTCTAAAAAACAACCATAACCTTGAAAAGTTGGAGGTTTCTTTTAATGATCTTATTATCATGATAAGCCTTGGCCTTCTTTTATATATATATATATATATATTCTAGAAAGACTCGTAGGCACGTTGCCTTATTTCGTCCAATTCATGGAGTAGAATTTTTTTTTGGTAGCTGCAGTGTGATATGATCAAATTTATAGCCTTCAACTCCTAGTAAACCCTGTTTTCCAAATCAATCTACTAAAAGGTGGTAAGCTTTCCCATAGATGAATGTCACATAAGGTTGTAAAGTGGGTGTATGTGTCTTGTGGTTGTCAAAGTATAACTACTTTATTCATATTCTCCATTCATGAGAGTCTTAATTAGAATCAATCCATTTTTCTCATTGCATTAAATGTGATTGTATCCTTCTTTGCAACCACCTCCACATAACTCACCCAAACACTATCCCAAATAGGATGAATTATACCTACTTCAAGAAATTAATGGAATATTTCCTTCTGCCAATGTTTTACAATTTGTTTTCTGTAGAAATTTAGGAACGTAATTAATATTTAAAAATTTAAGAAAAAAAACATATAATCTTATGGTATACCTTTTACATGTCTTAGCTAATTGTTTAGTCTTAAAAATTTATTGCATCTTTATAAAATTATAAATAATTTGGAATAAATCATTTATTTACCACGTCATATATAAAACGGATTAAACTATTCTTCTAAAAAATGGTATAAAATGGGGTGGAAGGATATTTTATGAATCAATAATGCTAACTACCCAAACATCATTTGATATCTCTCACTTTGCATATATTATGAAGACTTTTCTACTCCAATATTTCAGCCATAAGATAGAACTAACATTCACTAATATTAGTAAATAAGATAAGAACTAGTCCAAGCTAATGTAGGAGGCTCAAATAATGAATGAACCTCGTCCACATGCATACATGTTGATCAACAACAAAAAATGGCATGACATGTGCCCTTGAAAACGCATGTGAAGGAGGAAAATGTGAATCTCAATTTGTGTAACAAACATGATAAGAAATTATGCAGTGAATTGAGAAACTATATAAGTTACAACAAATGCGAAAAAAATATATATGAGCGTTTGATCAAAACCTAAAACAACACTTGATTTTAACAAACACTTTAGTTACAAGAATCAAGATGGACTCCCAAAACATGAGCTACAAAGCTGGACAAGCCAAGGGCGAAACTCAGGTCTCAACTAAAAATTGTTAAGAAACATTAATACTTTCTTTATTTCAAAATTATCTAATAACATAAGGAAACATCATTACATGGTTTGAGACTATCAATATTTCAATTAATCTTTACATGAAATGTGACATGCTAATGTTTTCTTACTCATTTTTTAATAGTTGTTTTAGCTTTGATTTTATTTCAAAATTTTAGTTGTTTTAGAATTTTAGTATATAAGTTTTTTATTTATGCATCTATATCTGATTGATTAATTAAAACTATATTAGTAGAATATTAATAGCTTTGTTTTTTTTTTTTTTTTTGCAGTGTATTTATAATAGTATTTCTTAGTGAAATTTGCATTAATTAGAACAAAATTGATTACATGTCACTTTTAAGACTATCTAATAATTTTGGTGGCATTGCAGGAAAAGGCCAACACCATGATGGACAAGGCTACCAATGCTGCTCATTCAGCTCAGGAATCCTTGCAAGAGGTCTTTATTTTCCAATATTTACCCTAATCAAATAAATTTATAATAATGATGTGATGATAACTTGTATGTTGAAAACATAATTTACATGCAAATATATATTAAATTGGAAACCCTAAAAGAAAGTATATTTTCGTTATGCGTGTAGGTTGGAAGCCAAATGCAGGCTAAAGCAGCACAAGCTGCTGAGGCTGTGAAGAATGCAACAGGGATGAACAACAGCAAATAAAGATGAATGGATCTTTAGTTTTGCTGGACTTGGTTTTCTTCAAATAAGCCATGTTGTGATGATTCATGTATTTTGCAGGAACATTATTTCATTCATTCGTTTTCAAATGTAATCATTTTCCATGATGTAAGTTCAGCTAAATCAAATATTAGTAATGTTTCACATTTGAATGGTTGTGATATTCTCTCCATGCTTAAACTTTTTTTTTAAAGATCAAAATATAGTAAATAAGTTAGTTACTGAAATAACTAATTAAAATAACTTTATTTTTTCAATAAATGCATCATTTTTATATGTTGCAAATTACTTAGGAATAATTTATTTGAAGGAAAATTCAGAATAAAATAATTAACATTTCATTCAAAAGTTAAAATATCAATCAATAACAGTGAGTATAACAAGAACAATACAAGTCTTGTTACAGTAATGGTAGAACAAAGATCAAGCTACTCAATAAATGTGTCTCATTAGCATAATTAAGTTTAAACCTAATTTTAAATTTTAGTGTATCTATTTTGTGACTAATAAATATGAGTGGATATGTATGTTGTAGACCATTTTAAAAGTATTTTTTCAATAAATTTTTAATGTATAAATTAAAAAGGAAAATTAACTTTCACGAGAAAATTCAAACAACAAGTATGTTGTTTATAACATAAAAGTAATTAAAATCCAAACATAGACTAAGTCATCACCCATATATTCAATTCAATCTATCTATATCCAATTTAATTAAAAACAAAAATCAAACTGGATTGAGTTGTATCTCTGAATAATTGACCCTAGGTTAGATTATAATAACTTAATTCAATTGAGTTTAGTATCAAATTTAATAATTGGTCGGATTTATATAAACTATTACACACACACACACATATATATATATATATATATATATATATATATATATATATATATATATATATATAATAAAATATAAATTGTAATGTGAGTTAGAGATGTATTTTATGAACATTTTTAGCATCGGAAAAACATAATAATTTTTATAACTTTATGACTTTTTGTTTAATTCTAATTGTTATAATTTTTCAATTTTGTTTTTTTCAATCCTCAACTCAATCAAAAACCCAATTAGGTCGACAGTATCTAAAAATACGACCTAACTATTTTCAATCAAGTTGAATCAAACCAATCCTCAAATTCAACTATATTCTGTCCATAATTTTTCACACAAGTTACTATCTCAATTTCTTAAACTTTTTTTTTTCTTTTAAGAATGTCAGCACATTTATAACATTTATATTCCTTCATTAACATTGTGTTTGTTTTGGTAACTCGAGAAAAAAAATTAGGAAGAAAGATTTAAAATAGATAAAGTAATAATCTATGTTTGGAAAGGAATTTTAAAATATAAAAGAATTGAATTACTTTGATTTTTATTTTTTTCAAATATTTTATTTCAATAGAATGCAATTCTTTTAAAATTTCAAATTCTTAGTTTGGATGCAACAATTGAATTTATTTAATGTGCAAAATATATTTTTAAATGTATATTTAAAAAATGAAAATCATTCAATATTAAATTTTGTGAAAATAGAAATGAACCAATTTTTAAAAATTTAATAATTAAAAAATTTATTAGATAATATTCAATATTCAAAAATACGAATATTGGTATTTTTATATTGATATGGCTAAAGAAGAGAGAAGAGCATATAGAGTGAAGAGAGAAGAGAGAAGAGAGAGTAGGAAGAAGATAGTAAAGGAATGAGAAGAAACAGAAGAGAGAAAGGAAAAAACAAAAAGAAAAAGAAGAAGAAGAAACACGAGAGAGAAAGTAAAAACAGAAAAGGGAAGAAAAGAAAGAGGAAAAAGAGAACGAAAAATCAGAAAGAAAAAGGGATACCAGAAAAGTAGTGAATTTTTATTTGTTTATATAATTTGAATTTTTTTTCAATTTTAAGTAATTAAATCTTGATTTAATTATATCTTTAGTGCTTATATTTAGGATAATTCTAATTTTACTTACTCATATTTAAAAAAAAAAATCTTTCAAAGTTAAAAAAAATAATTTTAATTAACACTAAATTAATTTTTTTTAACTTTTTAATTTCTCAAATTTATTATTTAGAGACTTAAAAAATATATTTACAAAAGTTGATAGATAAAAATATTTTTTATTTTGAGGGACTAAAATATAATTGATTTCAAATTCAGGGTTTAAAAACATAATCAAACTTTAATGTACTCTAATAAATGTCAAATTCTTCTTAAATCCTTTACCAAGACATATATTAATTGTAAAAAAATTTAAATTTTTGGAAAAAAATAAATTATCTCTTACATTCCTCAACGTGTTTTATTTTCTACTTTATAATTTAGCCATGATTTTGAATAATAAGGATGTAGTTGTTAAAACTAAGTTATAAACTAACTAATAATTAATAAATTAGTGTATGGTTATCAAGCTAGTCACTTACAGATAAACTCTTACAAGTTCCAAACTCTATTTCCATTTTTTTTCAAGTTGTCTATCTTTTTATGTGGACAAGTATTTTATTTAAAGTAATTAATAAATATAATTAAATTCAATATTTATTTATTTTTAAATTTTAATTTTTTTACTTTTAAGATAAATTACCGTTTCTTAAATTGAAATTTTTAAATAATTTTTATTATTTACAATTTTCACATAATATATTGTAATGAAACATTAATGATAAAACACTACAATAATAATTAGGTAAAATAAAATAAAGAAACAAAAAAATACTAAAATATGAGAATAATAGTAGAAGAAAATTAAATAACTATAAGTTATTAACTAATTGCAATTGTCTGTGGCTTATAAAATAAATTACTTTAAAATACTTTCCTAATACATTTTGTGTAAGTTCAAATTAAATAAACTAATTACTAGTTTATTGATCTTACCCAACGCCCTGTAACACTATTGTTAGGACAACAGACAAGTTAAAATTCCTCGCAATTCTGATTTCACAAGCAAAACATGAAGTTTTTCAAAACAGCATTAAAAGTTATGACAGAACAACAATAGTTCAATTCATTAACAGTGGACTTCCTTGATAATAAATTTATTAAAAGATTTAGAATTTGACATTTCCTTAACAAACCTCCAAAAATACAAAATAATTTACTCAATAACAAATAGTAATTCCCCATTATATCTGTTTGTGGCTTTTTTGGTGAGCACACACTCCTCTACAAACACTTGAAAACTGACTCCTTTCTCAGTTTCACTCAAACAGACAAAATGTCTTACATATGCAATAGATTTTCACATCATTGAAGCCTCTTTTAACACTGAAAGCAACTAAAACAACTGTACATATTATGCAACATATATGGTCACAACATAGAATTTGAGGGCATTATTTTCACACTGCTCTCAGGTTTACCAATAGTTCTAGTTGTCTAACAAATGCTGTCTGCATATGCTTTCACTTCAGTTGCTCTCACTAGGAAGTATTGGATTTTCAGAAAGCTCTCCAGATCGCCTAATCTTTCCATTCTTCTTCTCATAGTCTTGGTTCAATTCCTCCAAACGCTTTGATATCTGATGATGAGAACCATAATGCAGATTGTAATCCAAAAATCATACACAAAAACTGTACAGTCTAATAACATCAGAGCCATGTAATATTGCAATGACCATTATTTAGTGTGCAATAATTGGTTATTTTTTACTGGTACTTGAGAAACAGAATTATAAAGGGGAATGGAAACAAACCATTGTGCCAAGTGATTGATGATGATCTGGTTATATGGCTTTGACCAAACAAAATACTTGCTCTTAGGGGAGTAAACTATGTGCCAAGTCTAATTCAATTATGCATCATCATAGGATTGAAGGACAGGGTAAGAAAATTTAACATTGTTACAACAGCATGAATCATATTTCATCCATTCATTCTGATTTAACTATAACTGCTCTAAATTGGTGACACAATGAATTAGTTTTAAAAGAAAATGTAATAATCATTTAGTCACTAAAGCATTGTTTTCAGACACCAAATTTTCAAGACGCCTACGAAAAATTCCCAAGTGACAAAGACAACGTAGATTTTGTTTTAGTCACCTACAACCGATAAAAGACAGTCCCTTGCATCCTCTCCATCCTCCAGGCCATTCCAACGTTGATCCAGAAAAAGAAAGCATATGGGCCAACAAATAAGTTAAGGCAATTGTTAGTGCACCCCATCAAAATTTCAAAATCCAAGTTCTGCCCTTCTCAATTTTATGAAAGGAAGAAGTGTAATGGAGGCGTGTATGTTGCATTCCAGAATACATTTATTGGCTTACGGAAAGCCTTTTCCGTAAGAGAGATGTGCTTTAGAGAAAAGCTGTTCCGGAACACAAAATGTTCATTCCAGAAATTTATCAATTAACAAACTGCCAAATTAAAAAGGTATTTAGAACATGCTCTGCATTTGAGCTTTATGTGCAAGATAATAAATGCCAATCCCAAGTTCCACAACGATTAGGCAAATGTAAAAGGGTAGAGACACTGGTCAAGAAAATTTGATCCAGTAAAACCTTTTTTCTTCAGACATTACCGAAAACTATACGTAGACAGATATTTTCTACACACGGATTTGATGTAATTCCCTATTTTGGATCAAGACCAACTTTAGATATTGTATCAATACTATGATTATCATCACTTGATCAACCAAATCAATAAATCAGAGATTTAAGGGTAATAGACATTACAATAGTCAAGTTATTTAAAATGCATGTTAAAGTTATGAAGTGAAGGAAACTTAACAAGGACGCATATCATTCATAGTCTCTATGACAAACAGGAGAACATATGTTTTTGGGTCAGTAGAACTTAAAGAAAATAGAAAAGCACAGAAAGGAGAGAACCTTGATGGAATAAGCAAGTGGTAACAACGTGTCTGGATTCATTGCATCCTCAGGGAAGTTTTTCAAAGCATGTATGAGCTTTTCAAAAGGTAGTTTAACCTGATAAACAAACACACAAACAGTGAGTAGAAATTTGCTTTGATTTATAACAGACACAGGTCACATGATACTAACCAGGTCATCATGGCAGTACTTTAACAGGGCCAAGCCAACTTTAAAGACAATTTTAACACCCTGAAGGATAAGAAAGTCAATTATAGGCTCATATTTCTAATCAACATATGGTTCTTCAGATGGAAAGCACTGCTAACCTCATAGAGAAAGACATCCCAAATTCGAAGAGCCAAATGAAATGGAAAGGAATATGAAAATACAGTTATGAACCACTGGCTAGCATACATGCTAGGATTTATCATTTCATTGGAAAAATGTTCGCCCAACTTCGGTAGATGCTCCCTCACCAAGATTTCAAATTGAGAGAGGTATTGTTGTACCAGAGGCAATCCTGCCTGCAATCAATATAACAGCAGTTTTGCTTAGAAAAGAATTATCATCAAAATAAAATTTAACAATAAACATGCAATTTTCTACATATCCTGTCCTTTCCTCATAGAATATCATGTATCTTATATAAGACAGGGATAATACACTGACACCATCAATAATCCAAACAAATAAATGCATGGAACAAAACGGTTACCAGATACAAGCCTTCCATTGGGGCATGAACAGCTCCTTTCAACAATGCCACCAACAACCAAAATGCATCCTCCTCACTCATATAAAGAAGCAAAAGCCCCGCTAAAAACCCCATTCCCTGGAGTTTTAAAATGATAAATATTATGACTTACTTCACAACAAGCACAAAAAGGTGATGAGTTCCTGATTAAAACCTGAACATATCCAACATCTCTGTCAAAGACAGAGTAAGCTTTTAAAACATTGTAGAGGGACCGCTGCCCAGGTCCATGTCTCTGTTGGAAGAATACATGTGAAGGGAAGGTGCGAGAAATGTCTCGAATTATATCCAGTTCAGAGGCTGATGTCTCATATATGACAAGTTGCTGCACTAGATGCAATGTCTTGTCAATGCAAACTCCAAAAAATCGAACAGTTGTATAATAAAATTCAAGACAATTTCATAAGAAAAGGAGGAAACCTCAGTATAAAAAACCACATAATTCAAACTGTCTCTTCAATTTCATACAAAATTGTTAAAGATCAATGAAAAGAAAGAAGAATATCTAAATTTGAGTAAAATTGCATTCGACAAGATACAAAAGATAAGAGATCAGCAATATATATAGCTGTGTAACATTTAACAGATGCTAACAAATACCTAACTAACTAAGAACGGAAAACATAACAGATTGTAACAGACTCAGCAGACTTTAACTAAATATACAACTGTTCAATCGTTACAGAACATATAATACTAACCATTTTACATAGTAAAATACTACTCTAATAATAATAAAAATGATTCCTTAGGAAGACAACTCCAAAGTAGGATTTCCATTGGTCAAATAAAAAGTGATCAAATAACTTCCAATGTCCACACATCCATATTTAAAATACTACTCCTAATACTAAAAAGGATTATTTTAGGAAGACAACTCCAAAGTAGGATTTCCTTGAGACAGTCAAATAAAAGTTTATCAAATAACTTACATTAAAAAGTAGATTTTAAATCTAACTCAACCTCATAAAACCAACTTGTAAAATGAAATTTACACCCACTTATATAATATAATTTGGTTATATTCATAGTCGACATGAGATTTCCAACACATCCCCACACATCGAGGACTGGACATTTCGAGTATATGACTGGATATTTGTGAATAGTCTGATAGCAGAAGGCATAATAGGTCCAACGTTAAGATAAACTCTAAAATCATTAAAAGGTAAATTTTTAAGTCTGACTTAACCTTATAAAACTGACTTATAAAATAAGGTTTACACTCACTTATATACTATAATTTGGTTATATATCTAGTTGAGGTAGAATCTCTGGCAACTTCAAATATCTACACATCCATATTCAAAATAGTTTATAACCTATATTACCAAGAAAAACACTGTTCAACTCAGATATATCCACCAGGGTGGTGACACCGCGACAGCAAGCACAAATATACAAAGTCATAAAAAAAAAGATGTGCAAATAAAAATGGAGAATATTCTTCAGTTCATATTTATTGGAGAACTATAACAAACAACAGTTAGACAAGCACATATCATAGGTTAGACATTATTCTACAAAATATATCATCAATTTTCATCAGTATAATTTAATTTGATTACCTCATAAACTCCAGGGTTCATTAGCAATAGGTCTCGACTTCCAGATATCAACTGCCAAACAAGGCCCCTTAAACAATCCGGAATTCCTTTCCTTATACGCCTTTTAACAACATGTGGTTTTTTCCTTAGATAATGCTTCCAATCACTGCCACCAACCCCAATCATCTTCCTCCATTTTCTAACCCTTCTCTCCTCCCTATATCTGATGAAAGATAAAGGTAATATAGGTAAAAATCACTAGCAATTTATTTTATGCTCATAACACAGAAGAAACACAAATCAACAGGAGAAAAACAAAATACCTCACATACTCGTAGGCTGATCTACTTCTGACTAAGCCATCAGAAGTACTAACATCCTGTTTTACAAAACCAAATCTATCTAATGCTCTTGGTGATGGAACTGGACCTGATTCATAGTCATCTAATCTTTTCTTTTCCATTCAAAAATCAGAAATCAGCTCTCTCAAACCAAAAGACAAATGGCTTCCCTAAATATCACAATGATGAAAACCTGAAAAATAGATTCACAAAAACATTGACGTCACTATCAATTTACAAATTTTATTGGCAAATAAATAAATAAATTTCTCATACACATAGTTACAGTATTTGCTCATTTAAGATTAAAGCATACACTACAAGTATATAACAACCAGAATAAAATGTATTGTGAGATTTCAGTTAGCGGTGCCATAACCCATAAGCATAAATAAACAAAGCAACCGAGAACCTTATCAAATATCTTTACATCCTAGTCCTAATTACCAACAGAATTGCATTACTTAAGGTGTCAAACAGATTGGAGTAAAAAGTCTATACACTAACAATGTAAAGAAGTTTCACAATGTCATCCAATCACAGTGACAATCACAAACTGACATGTATGTAAATTTGATGACTGGTATAACAACTATCTTCCAGGACATACACATAATGATTTCTATTTGGTCAAAAGTACAAAAATCTTTTACAATGACAATGTATGTCCATTAAACTCATAAATTAACTCCCAAATAAAATAAAGTAAACGCCCCACTCACGCGCACACAAACCAAAGAAAGAACTCAGGAGGAGCAAGAGGATATTGCAAATTCATTAAGATCGTAAATGAAAAACACTTATTTATTCTTCATTAGTTATATGTAAGTGAATACCTGTTCTACACAGAAGAAAATGTAAACGATGTGCTCCCAAAGGCGTATTATCTGTAAATTTCATTACTTTTTTCATTCAACACTAATCACAAAACTCAATAGCAAGAGAACAGTTACTGTGCCAAATTCGTGGAAATTTAAATTATACAGTGGAGAAGTAGTTAGAAATGAGGATGTAAACATTACTATGCCCAACACAAAACCAAAAAGCATAAATTTTTTCCATTTTCATCACTCTGCTCGAACCCTATGCCCATTACTTTCAATTTGAAGAAACCACAAATTATTGGACAGAATGGTGAGATAAGAAACAACAGGGGCACCCAAATTGAGAATCGCCTAAACAAAGAAGAAAGTGGGTGAAAAGATCAAAGATCAAAGGTTGAATTGGTGAAAATTGGGAATTGGTAAATCAAAGGAGGGTTTGATTGGAATTGTGGGATTTCGAAGGAACACAGAAACAAGAAAGAGGAATTGGGATGGCCGGCAACAACCTCGGAAGTCGGAAATGAGAGAGAAACGGGCGTTCTTAACAAGAAGAAGAACAAGTAGTAACTTTTATTTTGATTTTTTTTTTCAGTTTTCAACAATTCTGTTATTTATTTATTTATTAGTAAGAAAAGTGTTAAAACAAGCTGAAAAAAAAAAAAAAAAACACCTATCTCAAGTGAACTACTATCTAAAAGCAATTCTCTTTGATGTGAAGGATGAGCAAGAAATCATGACATTAATTAATGAAAATAAAATATGGCATGGTATACAATCAATTACACTGTCATAAAAGAATATTTATCAATTTATAATAAAAATTAATATGTATCGTATTGATTAAAAGAGAATGTTGTGTTATTTTGTCTCATATGAGTAAATTAAAAAGAATAAAAAAATGAGATGGCTAAAATAAAATTAATACAAAAGCAAGAACATAGATAGAATGAGATATATGTCTTGGTGTGTTTCAAAATTCAAGATATAAATTAATCCATTATATGGTGTCCATCAATTAATATGACGACAATTTAGAAAAAAAAAACATTAATTTGAGGACAACTTAGAAATATATAACATTAATGAAATGTAAAAGTATTAATCAATTTCAAAATTTTTATACAACTAAAACTACAGTAATTATGGAATTAGTAGTTCATAATAAGTAAAGCTACGATACGAGAAAAAAAAAAATAAGTGAATGAGATCTTTATGCACATAGATGGCAAATGTAGGGCCATGAAGACCATTAATTCACTTAGACATTAGCTTAGGACACTCAATTATTCGTCTCATTTTTCATATCTTTAAAAAAATAATTATTATTGATCTATATTATTAAACTCTAATATTAATTAGCTGATTAAACAAAATTTCATATCAAATTTTATAAATAAGAAAAATGTAATTATATAAAATTTGTCGATTGAGTACGATCACTTATAAAAAGTTAAGTTATATCTTGAATTAAAATTTAATTTAAATAGTTAAAGATATTAGATTGAAGCTATTGTTATAGTTATTTATATGATAAATAGATATTTTTCAACTGTATTGGATATGAAGATTTTTGAAAAAGTCTAATCAAGACATTTCTCAAACTTGATTATATAAGAGTTTATAGTTGTGTTGCTTATGCTTATATTAGATAATATAAATTAAATATTCGTGTTGTTAAATGTTGAGTATTCAGAAGGTGTGAAGGGTATTGCTTGTGGTATCTTGAATTAGGATTCAAGAAATGTATTATCAGAGAGATGTTGGCTTTCGTGAAATTGAAATAACTTACATGCTAAAATTTTATAAATATAAGCTTGAAGGTAGTAGTGATGCTAAAAAGGTTGACATTGAGGTGAAGTGCAATAGACGAGATGAGTTTGATGGAGACCAACATGTTGATGATTACAAACTCGCCAAAGATAGAACAAAGAGAATGATTAGAGCTTTAGAAAGACATGGTTATGTAAAGTTAATTATCCTTAGTGCTTAATAATGAGGTGTATCAGAAGATGAACATTCTAGTGTATCGTCTACCTTAATACCCAAAGGCTAGAAGCTATCAATGAAAAGATAAAGTCACTTTGTTTGAAAAATACTTGAACTCTAGTTCATAGACCTAAGGGTTATAGGTTGGCTAGTTGCAATTGAATTTTTAAATGAAAAGATGATGCTCTAGGAACTAATCAATAAAGATTTAAGGCAAGACTTGTTGTAGAGATTTTACACAAAGGGGAGGAATTACTTACAATTATGTCTTCTTTCTTGTCGTGAAACATAGATCCATACAAATGTTGTTAGTCATGGTTGTTGAGCTTAACCTTGAACTAAAACAGATGGATGTTAAGACTACGTCTTTATATGGAGACTTAGATAAAACCATCTACATGAAGCAACCAAAAGGGTTTGAGGAAAGAGATGGGGAGGATTATGTTTACAAGTTAATCAAATCCTCATATGGTCTAAAAAAATCCTTAAGATAATGGAATAAATGATTTGATGAATTCATTGCTATAATTGGTTTTGAATGTAACAAGTTTGATAGTTGTCTCTACTTCAAGTTTATAACAGATAGTTTGTTTATTGTATTGTTGTTGTATGTAAACAATATTCTGGTAGCAAGCAATAGTAAACCTAAGGTGCAGAAGGTTAAAAATGAAGGATTTGGAGCTGATAGAAAAATATTGGGGATTAAGATCAACAAATGACGTGACTTGAAGCGTTTGTTCTTGTCTTAGGAGATCTATCTCAAAAAAATCCTTGATAAGTTTGGTATGACAAACTTAAAACTTATTTCCACACCTTTTGCTTTCCATTCTAAGTTGAGTGATGAATAGTCTCCTAAGATAGTAGAGAAACAACATTATATGGACGATTTTTCATATGCTAATCTCATTGATTCTATTATGTATTTTATTGTTTATACACACCTTGCATAGTTTATGTTGTGAGTGTTGTAAGTAGATTTATGTTTAAATCTGGACAGACAACATCGACAAGCTCTTAAGTGGATCCTTCATTATTTGAAAGGATCACTTGGAATAGTCTTGGTTTATGGTGGAGTCAGATAGTCTGCAAAAGAAGTTCCATTAGAAGGATTTGTTAATTCAAACTTTGTTGGGTGTTTTCACACCAGAAAATCTCTTAGTGGCAATGTGTTAAATATCTATGGTATTGTTATCATTTGGAAAGTCAATCTACAAAATTTAGTGACTTTGTCAACCATTGAGGCAGAATATATTGTCATGACAAAGTCTATGAAAAAAGCTTTATGGCTGAAGGATTTAGCCAAAGAGCTGAAGGTCTAAGATTAGGTTGTCACCATCTACTATGACAAGAACAATGTTATACAACTTTCTAATAACCGAATTTATCATGATAGGATGAAACATATTGATTTGAAACTGCATTTTGTGAGAGAGGAGATTGTCAGATGATTTGTAAAAGTAATAAAGGACTCAATGGATAATAATCCCTTTTATATCATCACGAAAGTTTTGCCCAATAATAAGTTCTTTTATTGCCTGGATCTATCCAACTAATTGGTGATTAAGCTTGTGACGAGCTTAAAGTCAGTGATTGTATATCATTAAGAAGATTTATGTTGAACCAAGGTGGAGATTTGTGAAGAATTAGTTGAGTACAAAGTCTTATTCAAATATTCCTATACTATTTGGTGGAGAACATTGTCTTCTAATTTTAGAATGTTTTGTGCTACAATACCTTCTATCTTGATTACAACTTTTCTCATTTTCTTAAGGTGTCTGTCTTCAAAGTACTAGAAGGCGTCAAAATGTCTGCTGTAACAATTATAACTTCCTAATATTGGTTGACATTTTGAGGTCACATATGAAACATTGTGCTCGTGACTTCTCCAACCGTTTGGACACATCTTATGGAAGTCAGTTAAACAATTTTAATTGTATAAATAGGACCCTATAATGAACAATTGAAGAAAATTTTGAGTTGAGAGTTCACTATGAGATAGACTTCTATTGTAACATTAGTTTTCTACTTAGTGAATTTTTGTTCATAGATGTAGGTTGGAATTAGTTAACATTTCAATTAAACCACGTTAATTATATGTGTGATTCTTCATTTACTCGTTTACTCTTCCTGCTTACCTACTATTTGTTTTTAAGGTTCTTTTGTTATTGTCTAGTGTGTTTGTGTTGTAGACAATTTAGTGAATTGTCACCTATTTTTCTTAGAAGTATCTTCACCACACACGCACAAAAGGATAACATACCCATAAAAGGTATGGATACCTCACTAGGTATCCACATATACATATGCATATCACATGCATTATAATTATACATTTCTCTATGTACATAACATCATAAAGGTATTTTTATACTACTTTCACTACTTTCAAAATGAAATACATCATACAATACAAAATCATGATATACTTAACAATTTTATAAACACAAACCCTTATACTATTTGTCATATAAAATATATCATAGTTTATCATCAATAAAACATACCATATCTCTCATCTTTAAACATTTTCATCTATTATATACATATATACTTAACATTTATCAAATTAAAAACATATAAATTTTATCATATAGAAGTCACTCGAGTAACAAAATCTCATGAAAGTGAAATCCAACAAAAGAAATAAAATTTGTGTTTTGTTAGGATTTCTTACTTGAGTGACAAATTTATAACTTAAGTAAGAATTTATAGTTTGAGCGAAAATATATAAGAGATAAAGGTTTGTTTGGTCTCTTTCTTGTAATAGAATTTATGTTAAATAGAGAAATACCAAATAACAAACTATTTTTTTTTTTATTTTCACTTAAACAAAAATTATAATAAAAAATCTATAATGTCTAAAATCAGTTCAAAACATTCCCAAAAGGTAATCTAAACTTACTTTATATTAAAGAATAAATTTAATAATTTTAACATTTATTAAGAATGAAATATTATAAATGTTTGTTTATAAATCTTTGATAAAAAAATTTTTGATAGTTAACAGAATAATGTACTACTATTAAAATTTAAATTTCCTCTTACTTTTATAATTCTTAGGAGAACGTCATTTGGTTTTGGTAACCATCTATTTACATTGGCTTAATATGAGAAGCAACTTAATTCATTAGTCACCATCCAACACCTATATTCCATAGAAAGAAAGTTTTGAAACTAGAATCTTCCTTTTAAAACTTTCACAGGGCATAACACACACACACCCCCATATATATATATATATATATATATATATATATATATATATATATATATATATATATATATATATATATATATATATGTAAACATACACTAAAAAATTAAGCATTGTAGTATTACTTTTTTTTTGGTTACATAGATAAGAAAAAGATAGCAATGCATATGTATAACTTAAAAGCAAATAAAAGTTATGGGTCAACGTAATTAAGAAACATATCTAATGTGTAATCTTAACGGAAAATAAAAAATTATGGATCAATGAAATGAAAATAAGATACATATCTCATCAAGGGAAAGCTATTCTAAACAAAGTAAACTTAGTAAATGAAATTAATCAACACAAAATATCCTTTAAAGCTAAGTCAGACTGCAAATAGCAACACATCTTCATAGTAAAACTGAAAAAATGGCTTAATTATGCAACAAGGTAATTTTGATGGCTTTCCATAATAAATAGTGAAATGATAACATGGCTTACAATGTCTAGTTCTTCTCTCTTAGTTCAATACACTTTTTCTCTCTTTGTTTTATGTACGATTTTCTTTTTCTTTCTCTGCCTTTGAAAGTATTGAGCATGTGTATCACATGATTGTATGAAGAAGGAAGGAAATAGACTTTTTAATCCCATTAATTAATTTTTTTAATTATAACATGATCACATTCTAATTCTCATTTATTGTCTTACGAAATTTTTTATTTGAAATATTCCCTTCTAGTAAGACGTACACATAGATACTTATGCTCATCTCCATCAATTATGGTCAATAATTACTTATACTTACATAATAAATCCAAAAACGGGTAATTACCTTACCTATTATTTGTAACTTTTGCCAATACTTCTAAAAAGATTCATTATCTTTTCCCATAAGATTCATCATTCTTTAGCTTTCTCAACCTGTTTTCTAAGTTATATGTGCCAAGTCAAATCTAAATACAAAAGCGTATAATCTCATTCATATAAAACAGTATACATAATATTATTACGCTTATACAATTTTGTTGTCAATGTAATATCATTTAAAAATTACCATGCCACCAACTAATATAAATATGAGTAAAATTTAGACGCAATTTTCTTGAATAATTTTATAATATTATTTCAAATTAAATTTAAAGTTTTACTCACCGATTAAGACAAATAAACTGGAATGTAAGTTACCAAGGTGAAACTTAATTTCGCTTAAAGCAATAATTTTAAAAGGAAAACTTATAAATTATTAAGAAAAGAGACTTGCACGTAAGATGTACAAGTCATATTAAAGAAATACAATATCCCTCAACATGTGCCAATTTTTCATAACAATATAATACCCCCAACTTTGAATCATCAGTTTCTAACATTATATATTTTAAAAATGAAAATGAGTTTTCCTTTGTATTAGTTCATAACTAAAAAAAAAAAAAAGTTTTGCTTTATAGTGGAAACACGCGCATCCTAATACAAAATAGAAACAAACTAGTTGTGACAAGTCAAATACTTTTGGAGGATATATTTTAAGTTGCACAAATTGAAAAACTTTTAAAATGTATAATTCGAAGAAAAGTTCAAACTAGAACTTCAAGTGAGTTTGAAACCAAAAATCAAAATGCTAATACTCAAACAACTACCAATTTTTAAGTTTCATAGTATAGTAGTCTTCGGTTTAACTGATTCATCTGCCAAAACAATATTATTGTTTTAGATTATATATTCTAAAATATTATTTTTAAGTTCTTGATTACGCGATAAAAAACTACTTTTCTCTTACGAATTACCTATGATTTACGAATTTCGTAATCTGAAAAATATTTAGATTGAACAATTTGAAAAAAAATTCAATTACACAAATACGAAGAAAACTTTAAATTAGAAATTCAAATGTGTTTGAAACCAAAAACCAAAATGCCAATCCTCAAACAAATGTCAACTTTCAAATTTCACAATATAATAATAATCTTCAGTTGAGCTGATTGATGTGCCAAAATCGTGCTGGAAAAACCTTCAACGCCATTTAAAAGAAGGGCAAAATGGAAATTTCAAAAATTATGAGGGTGTGGAAAGAAGTTATGTGGGTGAAAGAAAACAATTTCAATGCAATATTGAATCTTGTAGTCCCGAAAATCGAGGTACGAGATTAAATATCTATCTAATACGCTAACACTAGATATACCCAAAATAAATAATCTTCAAAAAAGATATATCAACATTGAAGAAGCACTCTCTTCGTCTTAGTCTTCCACACTAAACACAATTTCTGTCTTCGTTTTACACGACATAATAGTATGGGATCAGGTAATAAATGTCTTCTTGTTAATGTTCTTTACCATGTTTATGTTACTCTGTTGATGTTTCTGTGCAATTATGTATCTACCCATATGTTCTTTTGTTTTCAAGCTTCACCCTTTCTTTGTGGGGATAATGCTGTTTATGTGGCACTGGCAGGTACTATGGGTGTGTAGTTTGATTGTGGAAGAGGCATGGCTTGTTTATCTTTACCTTGTAATACTGGGTCATGTGTTGTTGTTACCCCTTCCATGGCCCAAAGAACATATCTTGGGGTGTGTGGAGGTTTGGGCACTAGGTCATTTGTTTTTACTTCTCTAGGGTTTAACCAATTCTACAAGTTTCCACGTAAGTTTGTTTGGGACAAGAAGCTAGGGTATTGTGGTGGTAGAAGTAGAGTTCCCTCATTGAGGGTTCCTTATTGTTGCAAGACTCCGAATGCTGTTTCAAGTAACAATAAAATTGAGCCATTTGGGAGTAGGAGCAAGGGTGAGAGGAAGACTCACTATGGTAAGGGTGAAGGTAATAGGTTGAAGAAGAGGTTTTCATTGAGATTGCGGCCAAGGTTACGGTTATTGGCTATGAGAATGAAAAGGGCTTCCATTAAGTCCATTTTGAATGAATTGGAGGTATTTATTCGGAAGAACATTAGAGCAGTGGCATTTTCTGCCTCAGTTTCTGTTGTGTTCAGCCTTTGTTTCCTGTTTCTAAAATTGACAGCACTCCCCCCTCCAAAATCTGTTCCATATTCTGACTTGATCACCAGCCTTCAGAGTGGATATGTTGAAAAGGTTTTGGTTGAAGAGGGGTCGCGGCGTATATATTACAACACGAAGTCTGAAATTGTTGAAAATGATCATGTTTCTGGTGAAGAATCTCAAGTTGTAGATGTTTCCATTGATGTGAATGGTGCTAAGATAGGGAGTGAGGGTGCTTCAAGGGCTGGCCAAACTCCAGTGGTGAATGTACTGAAGAAATTCTCCAAGACCCGAGCTTCAATTCCTGAATGGAAGTATTCCACAAGAAAAATAGATCATGATGAAAAGTTCCTTGTTAGTTTGATGAGAGAAAAAGGGGTTACATATAGCTCTGCCCCTCAGTCTGTGTTGATGTCAATGAGGAGTACTTTGATCACTGTGATAACACTGTGGATACCTTTAATTCCATTGATGTGGCTTCTATATCGTCAACTTTCTGCTGCTAATAGTCCTGCAAGGAAGCAGAGGCCTAATAGTCAGACAGTTGGATTTGATGATGTGGAAGGTGTTGATTCTGCAAAAGTAGAGCTCATGGAGGTAATTATCTCTTACTAGAATGTTTATAAATAATTATGTAATAAAATAGCAAGAAGAAATATGGGAACATTTTGATGGAGAAGATCAGTAAGGCTAACTGGTATGATCGTATTATAAAACTGAATGAAAGTGTTGGTAGGTAGTTAGTAGTAGCTTAACATCTTTTGTGTTTTTTGTTACATTTTGGATTTCTATTTATTTATTACTTGGAAGTTGGAATTAGTGATCAATGGGTTCATTACATGAGAAGAGGCATAGTATAATGAGCTAAGAAAGTGCAACTAACTAACTTCATGGCTTATAATTTGTGAGATGTGACAGTATTTTATAGATAACATTCTGTCTTTTGCTTCAGCAAATTCTGCATTTATTATCTCATAATCATTATGTTCACATCCATTTGACTCTTTTCAGATAAAGAAAACTTTGATCAATGACATATGTAGTTCTGTGCATTGATATTTTCTGCTTTACTATTTAAATATTTTTGCATCAAAATATTGTAGACTAAAAATTAATATTTGTATGAACGATGAGCTGAATAAGGACAGATATTAGACAGTTGGCCCTTTGGTTAGTTCATTTAGAAGGGTTGATTAGATAAATGGGGGAAATTGAATTATAGGGATTTGATCTGTGAAAGGAGAATCCTTAGTGAAGTGCAAAAGGAATTGTTGGATAAGAGACCCCTCTTAGTCTCAAAAATTTAATGAAACTGTTCATTCTTTTCATTTGTTTCTATCTATTTTCCATTTCTTCTCCCTTGGGTTCATAAATAACATCTTCAATGATTGATATCCAATTTGAGATATGTAACCATTATGTTAAAAAAGATTACTGAGAGATAGGACAAAACACATGAAAGTTTAAGATGAAGCATGGAAAAATATTACATCATATCCTGTCAATTAATTGGCTCCATCTAATCATTTAATATGAAGAACTAAATTGTGACAACTGGAACATGAATTTCTAATTATAATATTGTGGATTAGAATACTTTTTAATCAAATGCATGATTTATGATTTTAGCATAACTTTTCTTGTCAATGGTTAAGCAAGCAACTTCTTTGTGTTATTGTTATTGATACAGTCTCTTCTTTGTAGATAGTTTCATGTCTTCAAGGGGATATAAATTATCGCAAGCTAGGGGCAAAGTTACCTAGAGGTGTGCTGCTGGTGGGTCCTCCTGGAACTGGGAAGACACTACTTGCACGAGCAGTGGCAGGGGAAGCAGGTGTACCCTTTTTCACTGTATCTGCAAGTGAGTTTGTGGAGTTGTTTGTTGGAAGAGGGGCAGCTAGAATCAGGGACCTTTTCAACGCAGCAAGAAAATTTGCACCATCAATCATATTCATTGATGAACTTGATGCAGTAGGAGGCAAGCGTGGAAGAAGTTTCAACGATGAGCGTGACCAGACATTAAACCAGGCAAGTTTTTACATAGTATGCTGTATTTCTTTATCAGATGCAAATTATCAACCAATGATTATGTTTATGGTTCACTAGTCAGTGTCACTGCTGACTGTAGAGTAATGTGTGCTGGGAAGATAATATTCAATAGTCCAGTTTCTTCAGTTATTTCACAGTATTAGTATATGCTTTCTAGGTGAAAGATAAATACTTCATATGTTAGTTGGAATTTTAAGTATGAGAGTGAGAAACAAATCATATTCTTTTAGTAGTTGTTATATGCTCTAAGCTGAATTTCAAAATATGTTGTGTCTATGTAGTTGCTGACAGAAATGGATGGATTTGAATCAGAGATGAGAGTGGTAGTCATTGCAGCAACTAACCGGCCGGAAGCCTTGGATCCGGCTCTATGTCGCCCTGGTCGTTTCTCAAGAAAAGTATATGTAGGCGAACCTGATGAAGAAGGAAGGAGAAAAATATTGGCTGTGCATCTCAGAGGAGTTCCTTTGGAGGAGGACACGAACATCATTTGCCATTTAATTGCTTCTCTTACTACTGGTCTTGTAGGTGCTGATCTGGCAAATATTGTGAATGAATCCGCTTTGCTTGCTGCTCGGAGAGGTAAAACCAGCTTACAATTTTTATATTCAATGTCTGATTGGTTCAACATATTTTAGAGAAATAATTACTTCTTGTTGTTAGTTTTCTTAGAGAACTTCAAAAGAAAGCAATTATTTCCAAAAAGTTAATTCTAACCAGACATGCACTAGCTCACTAGTCACTAATTTGTGAATGCATTCACAAATCAGCATTTCTCATTAGATTGTATCTCAACTAATGTTAACTATTTGACCATAGATGAAGCATATGGCTGAATCTAGGATGGTTGTGTAGTGACTTGTGAATGAGTTTCAAGTGTGATGAGTTTAGAGTGACCATGTACTTGGATTTTGCAGGTAGTGAAACTGTGGCAAGGGAGGATATAATGGAAGCTATTGAAAGAGCAAAATTTGGAATCAATGATAAACAATTGAGGTCTAGTAAAATAAGCAAGGAGCTAACCAAGCTATTCCCTTGGATGCCATCATTGATGGGAAAAAATGAAAGAAGACAGGATGACCTGCAAGGACCATTAGGTTATCAATCACTTAGTTCATGAATTTTCTTGTTAAATTTGCTTATATTTTTTCCTCAATATTTGTTCATTTCATTGTTAACCTTTACATAATGTTTGAGAATATACATGGTCCTTTCCAAGGAATCAACCACTTTCATTCCTCCCTATCCTCACAAGTGAACCAATGTAGTGCACCAATGGCAACAAAATTTAAGTATGACAGTGGCAAAAGTCAATAAGCAAACAAGGCTTTAAATATGTTTTTAAACTAACAATCAATTTAAAAAAAAAAAGTAATTAAACCTTGTTAATTCTTTCTAGCTTTCTTGGCCATTCTTGTTTCATAAGCTTGATTTTTTAAGGCTTAAATATATTTAAGTTACTTGTAAATATTATCCTATTACTTTTAGTTTCTGAAAAAGAAAAAAAATCATTTATGATTTTAAATAAGATTTTTAATTCCTGAAATTTGGAATTGTTATGATTTTGATCTCCAAAATAAAAATAAAAAATGGAATATTTATGATCATAGCACAAATTCCTCTTCCAACTTTTCCTACAAGGCCAATCCCTGAACCAATACTTTCAGATTGATGGTGCAAATTAAAAAAAAAAAAATCTTGAATTATTTGGATCTAACTATTTTATTTTATACAATAACATGTAATCTTTTAAACCTAACTCTTTATATTTACACACCAAGCGATAAAGCGATGTTTTTATTAAAATGGTGCAGATTTCTCTCCAATATAAGGTAAATTTTTAAAATTTACGTCGTGTTTGCATATACGGCTTAATCCATCTTTCTTTACAGGAGCAAAAATTGCGCTAGAAAGCATGACTCCTGTATATTAAATATTTTTTTTGGCTGTTACAAGTCGTAATGTGGAACACAACTTTTATGTAACCTTTTTTTTCACACAAGTATGTGCTATGTAGTAGGGGTGTTGCTGCACTTGTTTGTTTTGTCATAAACGGTAGAATCTTTATACGTTGTTGAAGTAATTTGTAAGTGTATGATTTAGATAGGTAATGACATTTGTCTGTAAATTAAATATACAGTAAAGTTTTATATTTTTGATAATATTTTTTCCCCATAGCATTCATGATTAATAATATTTATTTTACTACACTTTCTTTACTTAATATAAATAAAATAATTTTTTGAAACAAAAAATTAATAAAATAACTTATTTAATAATTCGATAAAAAAAAAAAACTTGATAAATATGCATAAAATTACAAGTTAAAATGAAAACATGTTGATGCATAATACCTAACGTGGAAAAAAATAACTTAAATTATATGCATGTTTAACATAAATAATTTTAACATAAAATCAATACTATATTTTCATAATTAAACCAATCCAATTCCAATTACCTCATAAGAAATTAAAAAACAAATAAAAGATTACAATGTGAGATTTACATTGCAGTGAGTATTGATTTTATGTTAAAATTCATATTAAACATGCATATATTTTAAACTATTTTTTCACCTTAGGTATTATGAATCAACATGTTTCCATTTTAGCTTATAATTTTATGCATATTTATCATGTGTTTTTATCCAATTATTAAATAACTTATTTTATCAATTTTTTTAAAAAAATTATTGTATTTATATTAAGTAAAGAAAGTGTAATAAAATAAATATTATTAGTCATGAATGCTATGGGAAAAAAATATTATCAGAAAGACAAAACTTTATTACCTATTTAATTTACAGACCAATGTCATTACTTATCTAAACCACAAACTTACAAATTACTTCAACAATAGATTCTATCATTTATGACAAAAAACAAAAAAGTGCAACAACACTTGTGTTACATGGCACGACTTGTGTATCAAAAATAAAAAAAGAGTAGTGCTTTTTAACACAACTTTTGCTCCTGTAAAGAAAGACGGGTTAAGCCGTACATGTAAACACAACTTATTTCTTGTAATATTTTAAAAATTTACCCAAATCTTTATATTAGAGAGAAATCTGTACCATTTTAGTAAAAACATTGCCACAAAGCCTAGTTTGTTGATCAGAAGAGTGATGAGAAAGATATCAAAATGAGTTTACTCTCCCAAAAAAGTTTTTTTTTTGGGTTTACGCATCTCCTCAAGTGGAATGATGGTTTCCATCAACAACTGTATCAAATGAAATTAAAGAGATAAACATTAGATTCACAGCCATGTTACCAAAAAGTAACAATATGGTGCACATCAGATTTTCACACTTGGTTACATCATTTATTACAAAGTTACATACACCGTGGTTCATAAGGAAAAGTAAATATAATTTGGATTCTTTATTGAACACATTCATTACAAGACAGTTTAAACTATACCAGCTAAAATACACAAGAACATGTTCAACCAAGAGCATATATATTACCGATGTGTTTTTTCTCTGTCTTATCCTCTTAACCTGGCATTGAAAACCTAAGATTTAATAAAACAAGTCCGTAGATTCGTCACACAAAATTTAAAAAACCTTAATAAGAAAAAAATAGGTTTAAAAGACTTTGTATTAAAGAAAGCTTTAAATTTTCATTAATCAAATACCAAACTTTCATTGGAAAAAGCATTAAAAGAATCCTCATTTACTATAATCTCCTAAGCAGAAACCAATTCTTTGCTTTTAAGAAAAATATCATGCAAGAGTGTTTCTAGAAGCTTTAACTACTTGCCTCCTCACTAACTAACTGGGCATTCTCTTGCAGCTGCTGAACCTTAAGTCTTGTGGACTTAAAGACTTGAGTTTGTCTCTACAATGAATTTATGTCAGAGTTAACTAAGTGGCTATTCAATCTTAGTTACCGTAGTATTTATGCTTTAGACCTTGGCTCGAATTCTTTAATTCTTTAACAAGGCATCTATCTAAGGATTTGTAAATCTTCGTTGTTGACCGGAACACTTGTTGATGGATGACAATAACTTTGATGGACCCATTCCAGATTGGTTAGGTGAATTCGAACATTTAAGAAACATGTTTTCTCTTATTCCCACAAATTTGAGAAATCTATCATCCTTAATTACCTTGGATGTTGGCTCAATTCCATTGACTGAGAGAAATTTAACCACATTGTCAAAATTAAAGGAACCTAATACACTCATATTCCACATTAACCTTTTATTTTGACTCTCATTGGATTCCACCTTTTCAACTTTAGGAATCAGATATTGGGTTTTCAAATCCCAATCTTCCCTGCGTGGTTATATTCAACTCATTCGTCTATCTGTATACGATAATAACCTTTTTATCAAGTATAAACTTTATTATAAGTGATAGAGCTTATAAATAAATCTAAATTATATTTTTTTATTTATTTTTTACTTTAATTTTGGGAGTTAGTCTTTGCCTTGTTTAATTTAGATATTAATTGCTAAGATTCGAATAAAAAATATTCCTTTTTATTTTAAAAATACATCAAGAAACACTTAGGAGTTATGATTATAATATTTAAATTTCAAAATAAAATATCGTCCCATCTATAATATTTTGAAAATGGAAAATGAAAAGAAAAAACATTTTTCTTTTATACCTTACATTTATAGTTTTTTTTTTTTTTTCACATTTAAGAAAAGTCTGAAATCTTGATTTATTAATTGATGAAATATTAGTCAATTTAAAATTTTCTTTAATGATATTAAAGAAAAGAATATTCTAAAAAAATTCATAAAATTGAAGGAAGTAAAAATTCATAAAATTGAAGGAAGTGTTTTTCTTAGATGACATGTTAAAGGAATCTCTAAAAATATGTCTACTAAATTTTCGTACTCGAATATATAAATTAATAAAAATGCACAACGAACATAACTTTAAGAACACGGCCAACAACAACACCCCAAGAATCAACTGCAGAACAAAACCGGAAAATGAAAGCAAAACAAAAAGGCTAAATTTTACCCACAGGCATGAACAAAATCCCAAGGTTGCCAAAGAAAGTTAGAGTAATATCTGGCGTTAGCGCCTTATGCCGCGCTCCCGATTCTTGATCTTCTTCCTTAGCGCTGTCTCATCCTCCGTGTTAATGTGTTTATGAGAGAAGTTAGAAGACACAAGGAGGAGAGGCCAGGGAGGCCGAAACCGAGATCAATGGAGACTTGTAAAACACGACTGAAAATTAATAAATTAAAATTTCGGAGACGTTCTTTAAATATTTATCCGTGATAAGTAGAAAAAAAAAATATTCAGAATATTTTCTAAAGAAGAAAAAAAGAATAAAAAGAAAAAAAAAAAAAAAAAAAAAAAAAAATAAAGAATAATATAAAAAAAAAAAAAAAAGAAAAAAAAGAAAAAAAAAAAAGAAAAAAAGAAGAAAGGAAATATTGTGTTGGTGTATTTTCGAAATGAAGAAGTACTCCTATTTATAGAAAAAGAGAGACAAGTGAAAGAAACGGCTTTAACGAGATATTTTCTTTTAATGTTGAAAATTTTGCTTCACGAAGATAATACTGTTCAAGAAAATCTCCGTAAATTTTGTAAGTTAGGTTTGTTAGGTTTAAATCGTTTTCAAATCACAATAGGGTTCGAAACTTTCATTTTTCATTTATAAGATTTTGCAATACCCTGTTTTTCCTATTTTCACAGCAGGGAGGGGAAGGAGGAGGGCGGAAGAGGGACAGTCATGGAAGAACCAGGAAAAGTGGGGTGCCTTATAGAACCTGGGGGCGGTACTGTAATATCCGGCACCGCCACTGTACACTCCGCCAGCGCCGATGTAGTTTCCCGCAGCGCCCATGTAGCCTCCCGCAGCGCCAGTGTAGTGTCAGGGAGCGCCAATGTAATCTCCGGCAGCGGCAGGGTGGTGTGGATGGTGCCGCGGATGATCTGATTCCGGATGTCATCCTTGGTTTTGACGGCAGTGGTGCGTGGCAATAATTTTATATGAAACTTAATAAAAAAAATTACTCATTTTAGACATTACATAAAAAAAATGACACCATCTTGAAAAAAAAAAACTTAAAATACATCGCATATATAATAATATAAAATAGATAGGATAAAAAGATAATATTTAGTGTAAAATAATTTTATATGAAACTTTTATATATATATATATATATATATATATATATATATATATATATATATATATATATGAACATCATTTATCTAATAAATATTAATTTGAAATATATAAAATATGGTTTGACATAGTATACTTTCCATGTATATGATATAAGGGGGAAGTTAAAAAAATTATAATTATGTAACCTCTATTTATTACTACAATAAAAGATTGGTACAACAATAGTTTATTGTTTTCCCAAACTTTCATATTCTTATTCTAAGTGGTATTTCAGATCTAATTTTAACATAAATAAAGAAAAATAACTTATAACTCATAATTGATAAATTAATTTGATAAAAAATTCATTTACAAAATTCGAGTTGACGAGTTTCTGATTTGTAAATTTTAAAACAAGAAGTTGTTTACAAGTTATAATGTAAAATTAAGTGATAAGTTAGTTGGTAATAAAAGTTTTATTTATAAATAGAATTTTTGTTTTCAAGAAAAGATATATTATTATTTAATTTTCATTTCTTTATAAAATAATCAAATCGTTATTAAACAAATTAGTGTTTCTGCTTATTTTTTAGAACTTGTATATAGTTTTTTGATTTTGACAGTGAGTTTATTCAAACTAGTTGATATAATGAGTATCAATGAAATTTAATTTTTATTTATTTAAACTAGTTGTCAAGTTTATTTTTAATTTATTCTTTTAAAAAAAAATCTTTGACATGATAATATGATTTGAAATACTAACTCCTTTTAAGTTGTAATTTAAAACTGTTTTAAATTTCAACTGCATAAAAACTAAAAAGTAATCCAACAAATACAAAAAATTCTCTGTCTATGTATTATTGAAAATATGTTTTTGTATTTGTAAAATCAAATACATATAATAATAAATAGAAAAGGGTTAATAAGAAAATGTATGAAATAATAATAAAAATTTAAATAAGAAACAAAGGAAAAAGCTAGAAGTTAATTTGTAACTAATAAATCATAACCTCCTATAATAAAGTTAATTTGAGTTATCATAGTGCCTACTTTTATATCCATGAAATTGACTTATAAGTCAATCAAATAAAGTAGTAGCTGACTTGATTTTAGCGAATCCAATTTAAGCACCAACATCTCCTGTACATTCTACCACTGGTTGAGAGTATATTTAATAATCATTACCATTACCATGATGATGCTCATTAAACTTTTGATTTCATAACTTCCAATCATTTTAACCATTAAATAGGATTTAATCACCTACTGATTACTTTTAACAAAAAAAAAAAACATGATACGACCTCCCATTTGTTCAAAAAGCTAATGAATTAACTTAAAAACTTCATTCGGAATTTACCATATGAATTAGGATAGTTCATCTTGCATTGAGTATTATCGTTAATGTATCATAACCTAGTTAAATTAAGTTTTATACTTAATAAAATGATATTTTTCAAATGTGTATAGATTAAATGGAAAAAATTTAAATTAAATAAAAACTTTCTTCTATATATTAATCACGTTAAGAAATCAAGTGTAAGCCCCCAACTCGTTTAAAGTAAAGTTCCACACACCAATTTTCTCTCTCCTGCCATATCTTTTCATATTTCTCTCTCAAGAAACTAAGGAAACCTAAAAAAAACAATTATATCCTATTAAATTTTTCAAACAATCCTTTATTTATTTTATTATTTTTTATTTTGGTTTTGATTATTAATTTTTGATGGGTCAGTTGAGAAAAATGATTCCCTCAACTTATTATATTATATGTTAAATTTTAGTTACGTTTTGATAACTTGTTTTATATTTTTAAATTTTGAAATTATATCACTGCTTAACTTTGGATTTGCCTTGAGCTTTTCTAGACAAGGGAAGGTGATAACTTTAGTTACTTTTAAGTACAACTTTAGGATAGAAGAGTTGAATATGTGATTATCAGTGTTGAAGTCTTGATTGTTTATAGTTGAATACTAAATTTTGATGATTTAGTAATTAAGTGTTGCTTTAATGATGGAAAGATTATTATATAGTGAATTGAATGGTATGTATTAATGTTAATAATGGAATGATGAATTTGAAGTCATACATTTCAAAAAATATGAATTGTGCTTGTTTGTGTGTATATTAAGTATAACACACTTATGTTTTATCCCATTCCTCTAGCTTCACTCATGATCTATGTCAGGTGGTGAGAAGTCGATGAGGGAGTTCATACACACTGGGATAATTAGTAGACACTTTGTATTGGATGTTTAAACTTATCATGATCATTTCCCTTAGATTCGCTAGTAATTGAAGGTTGGGTATTGGATTAGATGTTAGTCTCTGGTAGGGGCATACTTAATGGGTCTTCCAAAAGACAATAGGTTCATGTGTGACCTATATGTGTGTTGTGGTTCATGTGTGGCCGATGTGTGTGATATGGTGCATGTGTGGCCGATGTGTGTGATGTGGTCCACGTATGGCCGATGTGTGTGATGTGGTCCATGTGTGGTCGATATGTGTGATGTGGTTTATGTGAGGCCTTTATATATGATGTTTGATATGAATACTTTAAATGAAAATGTATTTGATATTGAAACTTTTTATGTTAGTTTTTAAATGAATTCTTATGAATGACTAATATGATTTGTTCTTTTTGCATGTATTAAATATGTTATAAAATTTTATTTTCACTAGCTTACCCTTACTTTTCATGTTGTTTTATGAACTACGATGATTGTACTACGTACATGAGCAGATAAGGATGCAGATACTAGAAGGCCTGAAAGAACCTAGACGTCTATCTTGGATTTAGTTATATGAATCACTACTAGAAAATTGCTAAATAATGACTGAAATTAGTGACTGAAAAATTGATCACTATCGGTGACCGAATCAGTGACCGAAAAAATCGGTCACAAATTCGGTCACAGAATCAATCACAGATTCGGTCACAGATTTGGTCATAAAATCGGTTATAAATTCGGTCACAGAATTGGTCACCGAATCGGTCACACAATCAGCCACTATACATCAGTAATTATTATTATTATTTTAAAAATAATAATAATAATAACAATTATTATAATAAAAATAATAATATATTATTATTATTATAATAATAATAATAATAACAATAATAATAATAGTAGTAATAATAATAATTATTATTATTAATAAAATTAATTATTATTATTATTATAATATCAATAATAATAATAATAATAACCATAATAGTAATAATAATTATAATAATAATATTTATAATCATAATATTATTAATAATAGTAATTGTAATTGTAATAATAACTATAATAATAATAATCATAATATAACAGAAAATTTTTTTTCGTCTGTTGGCTATAGGCTCTCTCAAGCTGCTAAGTCCTCCTTGGTGCACTTTAGCAAAAATCTCATTGAAATGATTAATGGTAGGCAATAAAATTATAAGCAAAAATAGTATAAATAATAATAGAAATAATAGATGCTAAAATAATAATTGTTTAGAATCAGTCACTAAATCAGTTACTCTTTTAATCAGTGATCGATTTTTTGGTCACTATCAGTGATTTTTCTAAAAGTGAATGAATGTATTTTACATTTCTATATAATCACTATTTTGAAATACCATGTACCTGGTATAGATTCTTTGTTACATATACTGCATAATAGTTTATATATAATTATATTTTGGGATGTTGCATGAAGTGTTCATAATGCTACATATTTATATGTTAAATGAAGTATTTATTTAACATGTAAAAGAAAGAGAATCACATAAGCCATGTATTCATTGGTTGTTTTTCAATATTTTATTTTCATGTTTACTTTTTTTAATGTGATAGTTCAACAAAAATGTATTGTCATTATTTATATATAATCATCTCAGTATTAAAGATTTTATGCATAATCATCTCAACATCAAAGTCAGACTCGATAAGAATATGGTTAGAAACATAAAATTTCTCTAAAATAAACATAACAATTACGTTTATAAAATACTTTTGGAATAAGAACACAAGAGATAAATCTTAAACATAAAATTTAATTTTATAAGATGTTGTTATAAGTTAGATAAAATAATTCTTAAAACATTTATTTTGTAGTTATTGACAAAACATTATTATTCTTGAGTTTAACATCTTAAATTACTTATTTAGATAAGAATTTTTATTTAGAAATATTTTTTAACTTAACTATTTCTTCTAAAAATGAACTTGTAAGATAATATAAATTAGTTTTATCTTTAATTGATAAGTGATTTTTAATATATTCTTTACATTGAAGCATGTACATCTCATGCATAGATCTAAACATTTGTTCATGATCTATTTGTCATATTGCCTTATAGTTAATAATACGATAGATCCATTAAATTTTACTAGAATAAATGAGGTTAAAAACAAATTTAAATAAAATTTATCTTTATAATATTTTATAAGGTAGATTTTGTCTCTAATTAATTTTATCTCTAGTAAAACATTCTTTTTAACACTTTTTTTTATAACATTTATATATTTTTATATAAATATGAATTGCAATAAATATAATTTTTTATTTTTTTATATTATGTGGATGCATGAGCAAATGAGATTATTTATATCATTCTCTCGTATAATTGGGTAATCTTCTTAAGAAATATGTGTATCTTTTGTGAAAATTAAATCTTTTTGAATTTTGAATATAAATATTCAGTTATCTAATAGTTATATTTTATTTTCACTGATCCTCTTACACCTGCTTAATATTAGTTAGTGACTATTGCTAAATCGGGGTCATAAATATCCTATTGATGAATAAATGTATTTTATCATAAATAGAGCTTAATACCCAACATGTATTTATAAATTATCTTTGAGGATTCATCTTAATGTGATGAGGTGGGTTATTTGAAACATATCCAACACATTCCAAAATTCTTAAATAAATAAAGATATTAACCAAAAACCAATTCAATTTTTTTCCAGACTTTGCCCATTTTTTGGTTGAATTAAACTAGAAAGTTGAATTTGCCAAAGAGAAGACCCACAACTGAAAATTGAAGCATGCACGTGAACATAAACTTTTACAGGTTTATGAAAGTCCGCAATGACTAGAATCCTCCTGAAACTCACCTATAATATAATATTATTAAGGCCAAAGAACCGACTAAATTTCCAATTATAATTATATTGATCCAAAATTAAAATAACTAAAACACTTAATAAAAAAGCTAATTACTAAAAAAATTTAAAATAATAGATAATTTGTAAGTCAATATTTATATCATAGAATTGACCTATTAATCATAAAATAATTGAAATTCAAATTCAAATAGACTTAAACACTTAAAGATTTTTTAAACCCCAAAAAATGACGAGCTTTAAAAAGTTAACTTTAAGTTCATTCTAAGAAAGGATTGCAACTTTCTAAAATTATAATTTTAACAAATAATTAAAAAATTAAAATAAGCTTATTAAAAAGTTGATAGATGCTAATGTTTCTCATATTTGTAAATACTAGTTCCTTATTATAAATTTTGTAGAAATATGAAATTACAAATGAAAATTCATTGAATGAGTACGATTAACAAATTTATAATACTTTTAGTTAATAATTTAAAAAAAACCTTGTAATAGGAATTATAAAATCCGATTTCTCTAATGTGAACAAAATACATAAATAATTATTAGTTAAAATCAATAATTAATATTATAACAAATTAGTAATTTATTTGTTATGTATAATTTTATAACAATTATCAATCATTTTTTTTAAAAAAAGGTTTCCCTTAATTTTTTTACTGAAATGGTGTAATTTGTTAAAATATTTTGTTGACATGAATAAATTTTTATTTTTTCTTTAAAAAATGGATAGGTCAAGCTTGAAAACACAATTTTAAAATACAAAAATAATGTTTCTAAATCCGACTTTCATTTTGAAACTGTAATCATATATATTTTCGTACTTGGATATACAGCTTTATATAAAAATATTTTTTTTTTCTTTAAAAACAGACTTCATGCTATTTTTGAAATTCCATCAGTTACATGAGGGTTCAATAAACACGTCAAAGCAAGAATTTTCTCAGAAGAAGCAAATTTTGCAAGTTGGTGGAATATAAAATTAAATTACAATTAAAGTACAGTCATACATGAAACTCCATCGAATATTTAACATGCAACTATCTAAGAAAAAAAGCTAGAGCTACAAAGCCTATATCAATCACTCTTCTTTGAAGAAAGAAACTTTTTGATGAGATCAGAACTAAAAGAACGTGTTTTTATAAATATGCCATCAATGTCTTCCTCCTTCTTTTCGTACACGTAGAAAGCTATAAATGCAAATGTAACTCCTGTAACCATGACAAGAAACAAATTAGTATCAATCCTCACCCAAAAAAAAGGAATAAGCATAATAGCAGATTTTCGGCACAGACAAATTCATGTGGCCACATATATATGTGCAAGTGAATGTGCACGCATGAAAGAGAAAGAGAAAGAGAGAGAGAACCTATAGTATACAAGTTCTGAAGTGAAAAGGCTCCAAGGAAGCTAAGAATGAACAGAGAGAGAACAACCTATTGATCATCAAAGGAAAGATGTGTTAGCACTTCTGATACTTGAGAAACTTATACTCCAGAAAAATTTTGCATTTGTAAACAGAAAACCTGATTATATGTAAAATTTTACATAGAAATTTTAAAATGAAGGTTCCAAAATTATGGGTTTCACCTATACAATTTCATAAATTCACTAACAAGTTGACCGACGCATTGAACGAATACTTTTTAATTTAAAAATAAAATAAATAAAAGAAAATGATAATTTTTATTATTAATAATGCATATTTTATTATATTATTAATAATAATAATATATTAAAGGGACAAGATTTTTAAAATTGATGCATCCTGTACATCAAAATCACAGCAGCAAGCAATAGCAAGGAAATTAGGCAATGCAGTGCAGATACCTTCAATAATAGCACCCAATCATTCCCTTCTGCTAGGGACTTCAAAACCACAGCAATATTCCATGACGAGGCCACCGAGAGAGCAAAATTATATGACCTATCTTCTGACAAGTCAAACCATGATTTGGGCATTTTCTCAACAGTATACCCCAACCTGCACAAGCATAAAGTAGAGCAAACTTAACTTAATAGTTATCATCATAATAACAATAATACTCATTGGACGAGCTAAACGTAGCATACAACATTAATTGACAACTTCAATATTCAACAGTATATAGTATACTTACATTTTTGCAGGTAGAATGCCATGAATGAATAAAAAGATCGATGGGAACAATAGAAGCTTTGTCAGAGCACTAATGATGGTATTTTCAGATGCAATGAAGTTGAAGGTATTTTCAGATGCAATGAAGTTGAAGGTATTTTCAGATGCAATGAAGTTGAAGTATATTGCAATCAAGACTAACAAGGTGACAAGAGTTTGTTTTTTATCCTTCCAAAGCAATGTGTCAGCAACTGCAAATTAGCATATCAGTCAAAACTTACAGATAAATAAATGTAAACTGTAAAACTACTCCCAGCACAAACTGGTTACATTGTTGTGTTTGTATAGTAGGTAGAAGAGATCTAACAGCATTGATCACACAAATAGATAACAACCAGTCAATTTTGTTATAATCAATGAAGTTAGAAATATTAACACCAAAATTAGAACTTTTTAGTTCAGTTGCTGTTTCAGGCTTATTGGAGCTAACACATCAAACACAGACATGCCTTAAAACAATTTAAATAAAGCAATTAACAATATTGAAACATATGGATAATACGTAGTACATGATGATGTGATTGGGAACATAAACTACAACTTCCTGCTCTAACTATTACAATTTAACTGTGGAGAATAAATAGTTATGTATTTATTTAATGTCTATGAAAATGATCTTGATCATAATATAGTCAGATTCATGAGTCAATCAACCATGTGATACAGTAATGGAAGAGCAACATGTTTCTATTTACATATGGCTATTAGTTACATTAACCGATAAATTCTTCATTACAAGCAAGTCCATATTGTCCAACAAAGAAGTTAGATACATATAATTGATTATTTACACCTCTTCCACTTCCAAGATATTTGGAAGCTTTTGAGGGACCTTCTCTTTTAGTATTAGGTTGATTTTCTGCCTTCAAGTGTGCATATGATTCAATTGTCCTCCGCAGGCCCTCCTGCAAGAAAAATTACAATATCATTAGTATGGGGGAAGCACCCACGAAATTAATGTATATATTCACAGCAATACATGTAATAACCTTAGTACACTACATTGCACTATCATTCATTTAAGAATAGCAACTCATACTTGTTTTCGTAATATATTATATAATCCTAACTAGGTATAATCAGTGATTTCGGGGGCATTGAGCTAGCCAACCTCTCATCATGTTTTTTCTCCTTTAAAAGTATGAACAAGATGAATGTCAATAATAGAGGCTAAAATATATTATTACTTTTCATAAATGTCAGAGACCTGCAATGTTACGATGGGTGCATAGCCAAGGCGATCCTTTGCTTTTGAGCAATCAAAAGTTCTGCTGCAGGTCGTGAGTCTTATCCTTGAAGGGGTTAACTGAGGCACCTGCATCCCATATGGGCCAAGCAGCCTATATATCCACTCCACCAAATGCGCAATGGGCATGATAACAATAGTAGGGATCTTTATTCTTGGTCTGCAAAAGACAACATGACTCAGATAGCATGAAAATAGCATTGATAGTGCCTCAATAATGTTCATGTTTGTTTATCTGAATGAAAAGGCATAATTATATTCCTTATTTGTTTTAAATATAAATGCAAGAAATTTAAAACTTATGAATGATTGATTAATAATAGTCAAATATTTTAATTAACATAAAGAAGTCATACTTATGAATAAAATAGATAACAAATAACAGCCACTGGTCAGGATAGCAAGACAAAAAATCCCACAATCCAACATCCCAAATTGACAGCAACTCCAGCCACTGATGATAAACGACAACCAAAATTTGCATCTTTCATACTATGAACAAGGAACAAAGAAAAAGGATGTACAATGAGTATAATCTCATAAGATTTTTATTCATAATCTGACAATTGAAACTGCCACCACGCTCTTTTTTACTGTAAATTGAGCAGGGGAGATGCAAAGTAAATAGATGTCCTTTATTTGTACACAATAGTTGCATTGGGTTTAGAACCTACGATCTCATGCATGCACAGACCCAAATTCACCAAAACTAGACCGGCACTAGTGATCTATAGTCCAAGATAGTTTATGTTATTGAATTTTTAAATATAGGAAAATTTCCCATATCAATAGATAGCCTCAGTGTTTGACTAGGATTTGACTACTGGTCGTTCTAGGATTATAAATACTCGTTTTCTGAGATTCAAATTGGTATTTTTATAAATTATTAGCAAAAAAGACAACTTAAAAAATTGCATGAAATATTGGAGTCTTGAATCCTTGGTTTTACATTATTGGAGAGTCTTAAATAAATAAAATAAAAAAAAGAGGTTACATAACAAGTGAAAGAAATAACTAATGGTGACGGTATGTATGAAACTACCTTTCATATCCAAGACCTTCCAATACCACTGACACAAACTCCCAAAATTTCATAGGCTCCATATTTGTTATGAAATATGCCTACAAAATAAATATCCGTTAGCAAGAAAATACTACTGTAATTGCTAAGTTTCCTAACTTACAAATCAATCAATTTTCCCACCCCTTTAGTATGAGAATACAAGGCAATAATTCATTCTTAATTTAACAAAGGTCACTGACAAGTCTTTCTCAACAAGCATTCTTTGTGATTCCTCATTTTCCCAAATGAAGAGACTCTACCCTAAACTTTCAAACACATCATCATCATCTCTGTAAGTCTACTTTTTAATTTTCACTTACGAACACAAATAAACAGATGATACTAAGGAATAACAGAATCTTAGTGGTACCTCTCCAGCAGCTTTTTCTGAAACTGGCCCTTCTGAAGCGAGAGCTCGTTCAGCACATATATGGGCATGAGCCACATTTTCAACATATGTGAAATCATAAACGTTATTACCATCGCCAATAAGGAACTGGTCAAAAGAGAAATATAAATAAGAGCATCGAAGAAAGGTTAATGGCAGTTTCTGCTAATAAGTAGTTAATTGCTCTGCAATCATTTGTATACATATTCCTCCCAAAGCCACAAAGAAAAATGTTTTAGTTAACAGTCTGAGTCCAATTTCATTCAATTTGAGCTAGTTTCTGATTCTTCAAGATGTTCCTAAGGCTAAAATAAAAAAAAATCAAGATTACATTTCCATTAGTACCGAATTAGTAATTTATACAGTAAAAATTACCAAATATTTACTAAGATTCCAAATATGCACATCAAACAATAACCATGAGCGTCAGCCCAATGGGTTACACCATAAAATAAGTCACTCAAAAAAACCAGTCAAACTAAAGGTTAAATTATTTCATTGGACTCAACCGTAAGGCACATTTCGTATCATATGGCAGATCTAACAGAATGGAAGCATCCTTTAGTCATATCCACATGTTATATATATACAGGGACTAAAATCTATACCATCAGGAGGAAAAACAACATCTACCTTGGATTTTCCTTTTCTAGCAGTATCTACTAGTGTAGGCACCAACAGTCTATCACCGGGCCCAAAAATGCTGCCAGGGCGTATGGAGCACGTTAGGAGCCCATTAGTCCCATTAGCTTTAATAACCAACGCCTCACCCTCGGCTTTCGTAGCTGAGTAATGATCATTAGGCTGAAACAAACATAGAACTAGTCTTATAACAAACACAAAGCTCCAGTTCTCACACTATACATAATCTATCTTTTCAAGTTCCAAGCGGAGAAACGCATGGTAATTTACGACTTAAGTAAAAGGAGAGTTGCTAAAGTGTATACCGAAGGTGTATAAGGCATTGTTCGTCACCATTATGAATCCCATGAACGCCATCGAAAACCACGCTGGGAGAACTGGTGTAAACGAGTCGCTTCACCTTCTGCTCCACGCAAGCATTGATGACATTCTTGGTCCCTTACATAAGAAAGATATCAGCCAGATTCAAACGTCGAACAAGCCGAAGAGTGAGGTTCACCTTGCACATTGACGGAATGATGAAGCTGGTAATTGTTAATGGAAGAGTTCGGAGCAGCCATGTGGAACACAACCTCAACTCCTTCTAGTGCTGCACTACTCGTAAAACCAACATTAGAAAGTGCGTGCCGCGAGAGAGAAATGTTGCTACAATTGAGAGAGAAGAGAAGAGGTTGATCACCTTTTAGGACTAGGGCTTTGTCGCGAAGATCGAGGGTGACGTATTGGGCCCGGCCGGAGTGCAAGGCCCGGCCGAGAAGCCCCAACTGTTCGGCGGGCTCGAGAACAATGCTGTCTCCCAAATCGGCGATGCGAACGCAGTATTCGTTGTGCCGGATTAGCATTTCCACCAAATGCCGAGCGGCGAAACCCATGCCGCCGGTCACCACGCACCACTTGTCTTGAGCTGCCATGTCAAACAGAAAGCCCACCAGATTCGAATTGCAGATACACAGTAACACACACTACAGTGTGGGGGAATTACTAAAGCAGTAAAGGCTTGTTTTCCTCGTACGTTAAAAAAAAGCACACAAACAAATTGGGCCTGAACTTGGACCCATCACTGGCAGGAAAAGACTTACTTGTCTCTGTAAATGTATATAAAAGCTTCATGATTTTTTACGGTGATAGGTTTTGGTCGGAGGTGGTGCAGTCGCCTGAGTTGGAGGTGCCAAGTCGTCTTCTTTGTAAGTGAAGTTTCCATTCCCATTTCATATCTCGTGTGTCAAGATGGTGTGATAGTATAAGTTTAACTATTTTGACTAATTTACTTATCTTTGTTATTGCATTCCAGAACATTTAATAATATGAGATTGTCTACTTTATATAAGGTTATAATTTCTTTCATTTGTCATTGAGTTTGCCTTTTTTTTTTATGTTTTGAGGTCAATTGTGAAAATACTATTTATATGAGATATCCATTAATTTAGACATGATCTATGAAAATTAATTATAACAATTATTTTTATGTAAGTAAAATCTTGTATTAAATGTTTTGATTAATTAAGAGTTGTGAGTTAAAGTATATAACATGAATTGTTAGTTGATCGAGAGAGTTTAATGATAAAACAATTTTAGGAATATTTGATTCATAGTGAATTTTCTATAGATTGAGATTCATTAACACTTAAACAGAATCATGTTAAAATTTTCTGTATTTCTTTCTTGATTCTCCATGGTTAATCATATAGTTGTTTTTTGCAGATTTCTCTATTATCGTTATCTTCTTTTGTGTGGTAGACGATCTAAGTGAATATGTTTGTTTTATTTTCACAACAATTGGTCTAGTGAGTTTTAATCATGACTGCTGTGAAGTACGAGGTTGAGAAATTTACTAATTTGAATGATTTTCGGATTGTAATAGTTGAAGAAGTGTGCTCTTCCATTCAACAAAGCCTTCTTGAAGCTTTGGAATGAGAATTCAAGCTTAATGTAACCATTATAAGATGTCATGTCGCTACTCGGACTCGAATCGAGATACTCTAGCACTACTTCCTAAGAGCAGTGTGTCTACCAATTTCACCATAGTGGCTTACTCGAAAGCATAATAACTAAATTTGAGTCAATTGTCGAGATTCAAAGAATCAATTCAAATACAATATTTGTTTACTAAACATGAAATAAAATAATTTTAAAGAATTCTATTAGAATCTATTATATATATAATGTAAATATCCTAAATTCATAAATGAATATTCTATTAGATATCCATTTTATATTCCTATTTTTTATTGAAAAAAGATTCGTTGGATCAAGTTAATTGAAATGAGAAAAGGCTCATAATGTAAATATTTTAAGTCTTAGTGACAAGGTGTTAAGGCATGCATCAAAAGAGAAGACCACAACAAGGTTGCAAGCTTGCACATGACAAAGTCTCTTATGAAAATGAAGGAAGCATTGTACTCATATAAGATAAGTAGTGAAAAGATCATTCCTGAATCCATGAATTCAATAAGTTAATTCTTGATATAGAGAATATTGACATTTAGATTGATGGTGAGAATCAAATGTTATTGTTGTGTTCTTTGTTCAAGATGTATTATCATTTCAAGGAAACCTTGTTACGCGTAAATGAAAAATTTGACATGAAGGATTCTAGTAGTAGAAATGTTTTGTGTTCGAATTGAGTTTGATTTTAATATTCATCTTTCTTGATATTTTTTTTGTTCTTCCACTCTCATCAATCAATACACACTTTCTTTTATAACTATACAATTCACACTTTCATAGTACATTTATAAAGTAAAAATTTATAATTTTTGTATGATTTTTTTATTAAAAAAATATGAAAATAAATAAAAATATTGTAAATGACTTATTATAGATTATGTATTTTTTTTTAAATCAAATTTTGACTATATAAATAATGTTTTAAAAAATTTAATTAAAAATAATAAAAATGAATTTAAAATTAGTTGTGTGATAAAAAAAATAAACTAGATTAAATATAATTTGATTCAAAGATAATAAAAAAGTATTAAAATATTGTGAATGTTTATTGTTATTGGTAAATTAAAAATTTGAAATGATTTTGGAAAATGAAGTTGAAAATGTTAAATAAAAATCTAGGTAGTGTAATTTATAGATCTGAAAATAAATAAAAATATTTTCTTTTCAGTAAAAACTTGATTAATAATATTTAAGTTGGGAGGATTTATTTTTAATTTATATGAGAGAATGAGATAAATAAAAAAATATGTAAGTAAAAAATCATTTACTTCCATTAAATTTATATAGATATTTTAAAACAATTAATTATAATGAGAATAAATTACAATAATTTTGTAGATGTATTTAATATTAAAATTAAAATTGGAAAAAAATTATAATAAATTATAATATTGGTATTACAACTTATACATGAGTGTCAATTAAGTGAGTATGATTATATATTTGCTAAAATTAAATTTTTTTGAAAAAAAATAAAATAGAAAATAGTTATTTCAAATTATATTTACGTTCAAAAAAGTATTGTCACATATATTTATATTGAAATAAATAATTTTACACTTAAAAAATAAAATGATTTATTTTATATATAACTAAGAGTATTTAAATAATTTCAAAACGCAAATACTTATATATTTTATCATGTAGTATGTCGTGTTACTAATAAGAGATGTATTCATTTAATTTAATTATATATTTTGATCTATAACCAATTTTACTCACAAATACGAGTTATGTTGTTCTCCTCCATATCACCTCTACATAACTTTTTATTAAATATATATATATATATATATATATATATATTGCATTAGAAGGAATGATGTCCCTTAAACAAAAATAATGATCCATATTTCATAATAACTAAACATTTTCTCTTCTAACACATTATTTCTACTATATGTAAGTTATAAGGAACATGTCTTGAACTGAACATCGTCAATGGAAAGTTTGTCAATAGGAAAAGCACAATCAGTTTTTTCTTTTTGTGGCAGCAATGCACAAGGGCTAGGAGTAACATTATTGGTAACTCCAGCAACATTAGTGCAATTCCATTGAAGCTTCTTCCGTTGTTCACTCACTTGGATTGTCACATTGGAAATGCAGATTCCGGTGAAAGGGTCATTGGAGATTCCTTCAAGTTTTGCAGAATATGTAACGTTCTTAGCAACAACATCTTTGTAATTTATTCCAGTAATAACAGGAAGTGCTTTGGGATTATAGTTAGGGTCAGGGTGTGATCCATAAGAGCCAGTCATCCAAAATACATATTTCATGGTATTCAGATTCAATCCTCTGACAAATATGTTCTTCACAAATCCACCTCTACCAGCTGCTGTTTTGATTCTGACAGCTGATTCAGTGTTGATGGCAGTGAGATCTTCAACCCTAACATCTTCAATTCCACCAGACATTTCACTGCCTAGGGCAACCATGGCACTGTCTGGGGATACACAAGTGACCCTTCTAATCACTAAGTGTTGGGTTGGCTTTCCAAATTTAATTCCATACTCATCCCAACCACTTTTTGCTGCAATGCAATCATCACCAGAAACAATGTAGCAGTCTTCAATCCTAGTGTTTGTGCATGAATCTGTGGAGAAGAGAAAAGTTTGGAATAATTAGAGCCAATTCAAGTGATCAAAACTCATTAATATGAATGAATATGCTCATTTTGACTGCATAAATTTCAAAATGTAAGTGAAAATAGGTATATAACAGAAAAGAAACAATTTTTTTACCTGGGTTTATTCCATCTGTATTAGGAGAGTCTACCGGGGCAAGAATGGTAAGCCCTTTTACTATTATGTTACTGAAGATGTAAAGCTTGATCAGAATGATGAAGCACACTAAAGAGTATGCAGTTTTAAGAAATTTGATTACAAAAAGAGAAAACTTTATCAAACCTGCTGTAAATTGGATGGACAAACCAATTTGGGGAATTGACCAAAGTGAGATCTGATATTTGGATTTGATCTGAGTACATGATCTCAATCATGTAGGGCCTAGTGAGAGTCAATTGCTTCTTGTGGAACTTGTCCCACCAAATAGATCCTTGTCCATCAATTGTACCATTTTGACCTAATGACCAAGTTCAAGGAAATCCAATTCAAAATGACTTAGCCACTTTGAAAATAACTTAACAATAATAAAATATTGTTTGTGTTAAATAATTACCAGTGATTACAACATCAGTGAGGTTAGTCCCAAAGATTAGACTACTAAACCTTCCACCAGAAGCATCTCTTCCTCTTCCACAAGAAGGTAGTACAGGAAGCTGAGGCCATTCTTTTTCATCCTGTTAATGTGATAAATGTAAGTGACCATTCTGCTAATTATACTATAGCAAAAACAACAGTATAAGAAAATGTGATATCCAAGGTGTTGTTGGTTGAACATAGATTACCCTTTTCTATATTGAAAAGAAAAAAGAAAAAATAAAAAATAATAGTATTTTTATTAACACAATATATTTTTTTAATTAATGAGTTGAAACAACATTTATACTTTTTTTAATTTATTTCTCTTGATAAAAAACAAATAAACAAAAAATATTCCAAATAAAAATAATATAGAAGAAAATCATATTTATATAATGACTATTTAAGTCTACATAATAGTGAATGCATAAAACAGGACAAATATTTTACGTATAATAAATTCAAAATATATAAATATCCTTTTTAAGAATTTAATTTTATTTATTATTACCGTTTTCTATATATTTCGAGTAATAAAAGGGGAATGTGATTTGTACAAAAATTATTGAAAAAAATCAACAAAAATTATGACAATTTGAGTTAGAAAACATGAAATAATTAAGAGAAGTACAAGGTATTGAAACAAATAATTTCTTTCATGAGACAAATAAGAGGTGGTAAATTAAAAGAGATTAAGAAGATCAAATATATAAACAAATGAAGATGATAAAAAGAATTTAATTTGGAATCACTCCAAAATAGAGAAGTGCAATCAAAAGATTGAGTAAAGTGAATCCTTCATTGTCTAATATGTAAATTGTAGTTATAATATAGGATTATATTTGACTTTTCTACACTCTAAAAATTTGATTCCAAAAGAAGGAAGAAAACAGTGGCTATAAACCATACCTGAGAAGCAAGAATAACAGCATCCTTTTGGAGAAAAAGAGTGAAATGGCTGGTGAGATTAAAGGGTCCTGTGAGCCATTTCCCAGGTGGCACAATGAGTTGTGAACCTCCATCAGAAGCATATTGGCTCAGTTTGCTTATTGCAGATTGAAAAGCCTTTGTGTTGAATGTTTTGCCATCACCAACCCCACCAAAATCTGTCAACTTTGCACTGTGTTTTCTGCAATTGATGGCAGGATATTGAATGTTGAATCCACTATAAACCCTACATTCTGCTACCTTCACATTTACTGATCCCAATATTATGATTAAAGAGATCACACCAAGGACCTGCACATGCAATACCACACTCATCAGCGAGATCCATAAGAAAAATAATAATCAGTTCAAAAGACATGTGTTTTTGCCTTCATAAAGCATCTATATAAACAATACTTCTGAAAAATATATGAACATGAAAATTATCAAAATCCAAATGGAACTGCATAATTGAATCACAAAATCTCAAATTAATGTTTTTTTTTGTGACAAAATATGTGTTTTGAGTAAGAAAATCGAAAGATGAGAGAAAAAATTACATGTGTATTTCTAGGGTGAAGACGCTGCTTCATGGTACGAGAGATAACACACTCCAATAATCCAAGTTTTGCTTTAGCACTTTTGTTGTAAGATAGAATGAGTTTATATATATTCTTCAAATTTATATCAATTTTGATAGAGATCCTTGCATGGTATAAGAAACATGAATATTGTATAGATAATATTCGATTTTTTTAATTAGACATAAGAATAAAGATGAATATTTACATATATTTATTCCGTTTCTGTCTCAATACTCTTTTATATTTTAAATTATTTATTAGATAATTTCAAGAATTTATATTAAATTTTCTTTAATTTTTAGTTTCCTAATATATTTATAGGCATACATTTAATTATTTTTATTCTTTTATAATTATTTAACCTTTATGTCATTATTACTTTTATAATCTTTATTATTTTTATAATTATAATTATTTGGGATTTATGTAATTATAATTTATTTTTTTACATTTAACAGAAAGATATATATCATTTCACATTGAATTAAAAAAAAATAAACATCCTAGTATAGAATAATAATTATGTACACTTTTAAAATTTTCATTTCATATTAACTATTTTATAATTTTCATTATTTTTTTAGTGACTAAATTTTATAGAAAGTTTACTTTGAACGGAAACAAATTATCACAGTTATAATTATAAATAAATAACAAATTAATTTATACATTTCAATGAATATTCTTTAATGTTAATAGAGTATTATAAATAACTTAAATATAAGAAGAAAAACGCAATCAGAAAAAAAAGAAAATAAATATTTTTAAATATAAACCGACAAATTTGAAATTAAAAAATTAATATATACAAAAATAAAAGAAATAATAAATTAATTAATACAACGTACGTTGACCGAATATTTTTAATATTAATATATTAATGCAAGCATATTAAATTTAAAAGGAAAAACTTTCTTTGAAAAAGAAAACTGAAAATAAATATTTTAAAATGTAAATAGTAAAAAAAAAATAAAGTAAAACACATAAATTTAATATAAAGAAATAAATATTTATTAAACCAAGAATTCACCTTCTGAAATATTAATATTAAAGTTGTAAAAGATAACGAATATTTGAGAGCAATTAATTAATAGTTAAGATTAATTCATTCAAACAACAAGCTTGACATATCTTTTTGTCTATGCAACCAGTGCTTTAAATTAAAAACTATAATTAATATATTAATTACTTTCCCAACTCCACTAGTTTGTCATATGAAAAAAATAACAATTAACATAATAATTTTGTTAGCATTAAGAATGAAATTTAAATAAAAAAAATAGAAGGAAATTCAAAATAAGACATGGGAGACACAATATCTATATTTAACTTGAAAGTTTGAAATATTAATACAAAATGATTCTTTTAAGATTAAATATTCTTGTAATGAAGAAATTGAAAACAATTAATGATTTGAAAATTCATACGTATAAAATTTCAAATACACGTGACACACAGAAGCCATTTACAGCCATATATTTTCAAAATTAAAATTCATATATAACAATCATTTTTTAAAATTTCGACTCATTTGTTTTCCAAATTTAAAAAATTAAAGCAAAGAAAACAAAAAAGTTTATAATGAATAAATAAAATCATAACAACAAAAAAGTTTATAATGAATAAATAAAATCATAACCTGCTTTTTTAATAACATTCATAATGTTTTTAATTTTTAATAATTAGTTTGATTCTTATTAAATTTAATTACAACAGTATTTTTTTATATTTTACTAAAAAAAATGTTATTTAGAGACCAATTTTAAGCTATCAAATAAAATAGTTGTTAATTGTGACTAAAATAATCACCAAGTCAGTTTTGGTTGATAAATAACTACAAAATAAAAATAATAATTGGATTTAGTAACCAATTAAGTCAAGATAATTCATATCTAACATTAACTACAAAGGTTTTAGCCACTCATTCCATTAGATTCTAAATTAGTCTCTAATTAGTGACTAAAACATTGGTAGCTAATGTTAGATATCAATAATTTTGACTTAATTGATCACTAAATTTAATCATTACTTTTATTTTTTAGTTACGTAACAATCAAAACCTAATTTGGTGATATTTTGATCATAGTTAACAATCATTTTATTTAATAACTAAAAATTAGTTTTTAAATAACCTTTTTCATATAATATTTACTATAATTACATATACCATAAAAGGAATTGAAACTTATTGTCGAATATTTATCTATCAAAAAATAATACATACTAACAAAAATTTATTAAAAGACTTTGAGTTAAATGTCATAATATATATCAACGGAAAATCCTTCCGTAGCATTTTAGTATTTAATATATGAAATATGAGATGAAAATATGAAGATTTTATCCCTAATACATACCTGTCCTTTGATAAATTATGGAATAAAAGATATATAGATAATGATGTATTGTATTATATTATTCATTTCATTAACAAATATTAGTGTAATAATTATTTAATTAAAAAACCTAAATGAATAAAAATTTACATATTAATTTGTAAATAGTAATCTATTAAACATTTACTTAATAAATATCAATCTATTTATTATTTAATTTAATTATTAATAATACTATACTTATTTCTTAATTAATAACTATTAATGTAATCATTATTCTAACATGCCATTTTTAAAAGTTACATTAACTAAAACATTCCACCATCATCATTCACATACAAATATTTACATTTTTTCTCTTAAAATTTTTCAAAATAATATACATACAAATATGTACTATTTTTTCCTTATATATGTTAACATCTCATTTTGTTGTCCGAACAAATAAAATTATTTCAAAATAAAAAAATTAAAAAAAATTAAAAATTAAAAAATGCAAAATGTATTATTTAATTTTTATCAATTTCTAGAAATATGTTTGCTTTATCATTTAAAATAATAAAAAGTGAAAAAAAAAGTGAGTTAGATTCATTTTATTTTACTTTTATGGAAAAATTAATATAATAAAAAATATTAAAATAAATAGGTTTCATGAATTTAGATTTTTATCTTTTTTAGAAAAATGTTTTTGTTTGTCATTGTAAATAGTAAAAAAGAGAGTTATTTTTTATATTTTTACACTTAATTTTTTTATATGATTTGAACATATTATAGAGATCTTATAACCTTGAATTTTTATCTTTTTTATTATATTTGGATATTTTAAAGTCTTCTAAATTTCAGATCTTAATCTCGTCATTCCTTAAATAAAAAATTTTTAAAACTATATTTATAAGTTGTTACTAATAATGTAAATGTTTGGTAAACGAGCTTTTAGTAGTCTGTAATGTTTTTAAAGTTTTTTATTTTTATTTTTATTTTGTATTAAAAATATTTATTAATTTACTTTTATATAAGATACAATTTTATTATTTTATTTTTTATTCATTTATAATACATGATTTTACGATTTTTACTTTTTTTATCCAAAGTAATTTT